>Ga0123336_10000041_pt1 | contig 123935 bp, 95 predicted proteins | sample SSSSmetaG_FD_96466 | JGI IMG/M metagenome (GOLD analysis project Ga0123336, IMG submission 96466) | Glacier valley bacterial and archeal communities from Borup Fiord, Nunavut, Canada, to study Microbial Dark Matter (Phase II) - ​SSSS metaG | ecosystem: Environmental > Aquatic > Freshwater >...
CAATCAAACAGCATGAAGCTAGGTGAATATGGAGTTAAAGATAAACATTATGAAATAAATTATAATGGTGTTAAGCTTGCAAAGGAAGTAATGGCGGGCAAAGGTTATGTAGCTGCCTCTATAGGACCACTAGGAAAACTATTGGAACCATTTGGTGAATTAACCTTTGATGCTGCATATGAGACCTTTAAAGAGCAGGTAATCGCTGTTAGAGATGGTGGAGCTGATATAATAAGTTTTGAAACCTTTACAGATGTTTGTGAAATGAGGATTGCATTACTTGCAGCAAAAGAAAATTGTAAGCTTCCTGTCATTTGTTCAATATCATATGAACAAAATGGTAGAACTCTTATGGGCACCGAGCCAAGCATTTGTGCAAATATATTGCATTCACTAGGTGCCGACTTGATAGGTACAAACTGCTCCTTTGGCGCAAGCCATATGCTAAAAATCGCAGAAAGGTATGCAAAAACTGGCCTTTACTTTAGCATGAAACCAAATGCAGGATTGCCTGAAACTATTAATGGCGAGCAGGTTTACGTTGAAACTCCAAAGGGATTTGCGCAGTATACTAGGGATTTTATAAAAAATGGGGCAAGACTTATAGGCGGCTGCTGTGGAACAAATCCAGAATTTATAGCAGAGATATCGAAAGCTGTGAAAGGCTCAGAACCCTCTAATTTCCCTTTGAATATTGATTTTATTACTTCATCCTCAAGAGCTGTTGCATTTGGTGGATTAGGTTCCGAAGATATAGGAAGAATAGATATAAATATGGATGAAGATTTGAAAAAAGAGCTTAATTCAGGTAATCTTGATGCAATAACTGACGTTGCTTTGGAATTATTGGATGAGGAATATGGCATTATAATTATTGATGCTGATTTTGACGGTGGTAATGATAAACTTTTATCACAGGTTGTGAATGAGGCTCAGACCTATCTAAAACAACCCTTTGTTATGAAGTCAAATAATCCAAAAGCGCTTGATGCAGCACTTAGGGTTTACAAGGGGAGAGCGGGAGTTTTGACAAAAACAAGTGGTGAAATAGCTGATGTCATTAAAAAATATGGAGCTGTTAATGTAGGGAGTTATTTAACAAATGAAAACTAATTTTATAAATTCACTTATTAAATATTTAATTGAAAAAAATTATTTTAACCTTATAAATTCAGATAACGAGACATTAGATTTTGACAATGGTCCCACAAGTCTGATAAAGGACTATCAAGGTACATCTGTGTTGCTTGAGGTAATAGACGGTGACAGATATGACTGCGAGCAAATAGCCCATATGATGCAAAGTGGAGCAACAATGCTAGATAATATAAATGGCACAAATGCTTCTATATTTAAACTATTCTTATTTGATGAAACACCTAGCGAAGAAAAAATACACATTATTGAGCAGGGACAAGTTGACATAATCTTAGATAAAAAATTCATGAAATGCATATCAGTGAATATCATGAATAAGAATGTTCAAAAACACTTTAGTGTACCAGCCTTCGATGCAAATATTGTTAAGTCAGTGAAACACTTTTTTTCTAAAAATCTTGATACAAGAGAAACTAAGGTTGAAGATGTGGCAGAGCTAATTGCACTGAGACAAAAGGACTTTGAAATTCAGCTAAAAGCTAAAAAGCCGTTGTTTACTTATGGATTGATAGCTATTAATATTTCAGTCTGGCTTATTTTGAAACTAATATCAATGAGAACTGGAACGCCTTATGAGGATCTTTTACCAACATATGGTTCCAAGATGAATAACTTGATTCTAGGTGGAGAATATTGGAGATTTATTTCACCTATGTTTCTTCATGCAAATGAAATACACCTAGCCGTTAACTGCTACTCACTGTATATTGTTGGCTCACAAGTTGAAAAACTATTTGGACATAAAAAGTTTACAGCTATTTATTTTGTATCTGGTTTTATTGGCTGTATTGCAAGCTTTGCATTTTCAATCAGTTCATCTGTGGGAGCTTCCGGAGCAATATTTGGACTATTGGGTGCAATGCTATTTTTTGCAATGAAGAGGCCTTCACTTTTGAAGAGCAGTTTTGGTGCAAACTTAATGACTACACTGCTAATAAATCTGGGTTATGGCTTAATGAATAAACAGATTGACAATTTTGCTCATATAGGAGGGCTAGTAGGAGGATTTTTAACTACTGGGGTGGTTTATAATGCAAAAGAAGAAACATCAAAAGATAGACTTTCAAAAATTGTAGCTCTTATTTTAGTTATTTTTGTAACAATTGGAGGATTGTTTTATGCTTTTAATAATAAACAAAATACTCTCTTAGTGCCTAAGCTGGATGCTTTGCAAACCTATGATAGTCAGCGAAACTTTACAGAATCAGAAAAGTTGGCAGAAGAAATACTAAAATTAAATCCTAAAAATGAGTATACTAAAATAAATGTTTTATGGAGTCTGAGCGTGGCAGAGGTGTCTCAAAACAAGTATGCTGAGGCCGAAGCACATGCAAATCAGCTTACAGGAGTTAGCCCAGTAAATGGTCACTATCTTCTAGGTATTATATACTATAACACTCAGCAATATAATAAGGCGAAGGAAGAACTGCAGGCAGCTAAAAAACTGGATTCACCTAACACCGATTCAATTAATGATATGTTATCTGATATTGATAATTTGACTGGCAAATAAGAATATATATTTATTCTTAATAGGAGGTAATTTTCTATGAAATTACGAAAGAAAATTGTGATACTTTTTTCTACAGTTATGATGATAGCGGCGGTACTCAATATCTTGTATATCCTTGATTTGACTCCGGAATGGAGTTTTCGGCTTGGATTTATAGCAGTAATGCTATGTTCTGTCATTATGAACATTAGTAACATCATAAAAAGCAAAAAAACCACATCACCAAACAATGTAGAAATACTTTCCTATAAAAAAGGTATGAATAAGATACTTATATGGTTATTGCCTTGTGTGGCGTTGATTTGGATTTCAACATACATAATTGCAGAATTCACAAAATGAGTATAATCAGCGAAATAAAATTACTTAACTTCCTAGTTAAAATTAATTAATTTCGTCAGGATGGTTGATGTAAAGCAGAATGCAAAAAGGAAAACCAGATTCAAAAAGGCAAAACCAGATTCTATTTTGGCTTTGCCTTTTTTAAATTTTTATTACTTAACTCAAGTTAAAATTATTAAACTGGGTAGCTAATTGACTTACTTTATCATTCCAACAAAATACTTATGAAAGCTAAGGTCATCAGTTAGCTCAGGATGAAAGGAGGTAGCAAGCATGTTGTCCTGCCTACAGGCAACGATGTTTCCATTTACTCGAAGTAATACCTCGACCTGAGGGGCTACCTCGACCACATATGGAGCCCTAATAAATATCAAGGGTATTTCATTGGAAGATATTTCAGGCAGGCTCACACTAGTGTTGAAGCTGTCTAGTTGCCTACCATAGCCGTTCCTTTTGACTTCGATATCCATAACCTCAAGATGGCGCCTAGTGTCATTACAGATTTTCTTTGCTAATACAATCATACCAGCACAAGTTCCCCATACTGGCATTCCTGCCTGAATTCTAGCTTTAAGAGTATCAGTCAAGTCAAAATCAGCTAGAAGGCGGCCAATTGCTGTACTTTCACCTCCAGGAATGATTAAAGCATCCACTGATTCAATTTCAGTCTTGTATTTAACTACACTGGCTTGTATATTTTCAATTTTATTAAGTTTATCAATATGCTCAGAAATGGCTCCTTGTAAACCTAAAACACCTACTTTTTTCATAACAAAAATCCCTTTCCTCGCAACATATCAGATGAAATGTTAAGCAGATAATACATGTTGTTGTAAAAATGCTTGTGGTGACCGTACTATTTATTTTAACCACATTGTAATTAATTTAGTTTTGCATCGGCCCTTTTACCAACCTCTTGAAGCAAATAGGCTGTTACCAGATAGCTCTCTTACATCTATAGAGTCCATTGCAGTTCCTAGCTCTTCAGATACTTCAGCAATAATTTTAGCATCATTGAAGTAGGTGGTTGCTTTTACAATTGCAGCTGCTCTTTTTGCAGGATCGGAGGACTTAAATATACCTGAACCAACAAATACTCCATCGCAACCTAGCTGCATCATTAGAGCAGCATCAGCAGGTGTTGCTATTCCACCAGCAGCGAAATTGATTACAGGAAGTTTGCCATTTTCATGAACATATAATATCAGATCATATGGTGCACCATATTCTTTTGCAATGGTCATTAACTCTTGCTTAGAAGCACTCTGAACCCTTCTAATCTCTGAAGTTACTGTTCTCATATGTCTAACTGCTTCAACTACGTTTCCAGTGCCGGCTTCGCCCTTAGTCCTTATCATTGCAGCACCTTCACCAATTCTCCTAAGTGCTTCTCCCAAGTTTTTTGCACCACATACGAAAGGAACCTTGAAATCATGTTTTTCAATATGGAAATCTTCATCGGCAGGAGTCAAAACTTCGCTTTCATCAATATAGTCAATAGACAAGGATTCCAAAATCTGTGCTTCAACAAAATGTCCGATTCTAACCTTGGCCATTACTGGAATAGTTACAGCACTTTGAATATCTTTGATCATCTGCGGGTCAGACATTCTTGCAACTCCACCCATTTTTCTTATATCAGAAGGAACTCTTTCAAGGGCCATTACTGCAACTGCACCTGCTTTCTGGGCAATTTCAGCTTCTTTGGCATTTATAACGTCCATTATTACGCCACCCTTTAACATTTGAGCTAGGTTTTTGTTTAATTCATATCTCTGCGTCATATATATTCTCCTTTACATTTTCCAAATATTAAAATATACTAATTGTATCGCTACACCAATGCATTATTTGGATTAAATTTTTTATATTCTTACATATTAGATTTAAAATGTCAATATAAATATTTCCTATGTCTAAGAGTCAGAGCGAGTAATACCGATAATTTAATTAAATGATTCTATTTATAAAAAAGGAGGGTATATGGAAAGCATATCGATACAATTACTGGATTCAGAACAGCCAAAATACTTACAATTATTTGATCATATAAAGGAGCTAATTACAAAAGGTGACCTAAACACTGGAGAAAAGCTCCCTACTATAAGAAGTTTGGCAGAAAAGCTTGAGGTTAATAGTATTACTATTGTTAATGCGTATAAACAGCTTGAGAATAATAATTATATTACGGCCAAAAAGGGAAGCGGATACTATGTATCAAGTAACAAAATTCCAAAGGAAGAAGCACATTCTTCAAGCGATGTAGGTTTGTCAAATGATGACTCCTTTATAAATTTTGCTAGTGCCACGCCACATCCATCTATTTTTCCTATAGAGTCCTTTAAAGAGTGCATAAATGAAGTGCTTGAAAGGGATAAAGGGTTTGCTTTTGACTATCAAGAAAGCAATGGTTTTAAACCACTTAGGAAATCGATACTTAGCTATTTAAATAAGCAATATTCCATAACCGCAGAGAATGAAGACTATCTTCAAATAGTTTCAGGAGCACAGCAGGGAATAGATTTAATTGGGAAAGTGCTATTAAACCCAGGGGATTATGTTATAACTGAGAATCCAACCTATGATGGTGCAATAGCAGTATTTAAGTCAAGAGGAGCTAGAGTTGTTGGTGTAAATGTTGAGCAGGATGGTATTGACCTAGATGATTTGGAAAAGAAATTGCGAGTATGTAAACCAAAGCTTATTTACTTAATGACAAGTTTTCAGAATCCGACAACGACTTGTTATTGTAAGGAAAAACTAGAAGAAGTGCTTATGTTAGCAAAGAAATACAATGTATACGTAGTTGAGGATGATTCTATGTCAGAGCTTTGCTATGGTAAGGAACGTCCACTTACGCTAAAAGCTTTAGATAGTGAGAATTCATATGTAATATATTTAAAGAGCTTTTCAAAAATATTAATGCCGGGTTTAAGAATTGGTTGCATGGTAATTCCTAAGCTTTTAATTAGTGATTTTACTAAAATCAAACATACAAGTGACATTTCGTCGTCGGGTCTTATACAAAGGTCACTAGAGCAATACTTTAGTAGTGGGAAGTGGGATGAGCACCTTGCGTATATGAAAGAGATTTACAAAGGAAAGTATGAGTTTATGCTCAACAAACTAAATATTCTTGGTAAGTACGGAATAAAATTTGATAAGCCAAATGGAGGATTATACTTTTGGATTAAGATACCAAGACATATGTCGGCAAATACAATATATAATAATTGTAAAAAAAATGGACTTTTACTTATACCATCAAGTGTTTTCTATGATATAAATAATAAAAACAAGGATAGCTATATCAGGTTGAGTTTTGCAGCCTCAAGCATTGAACAAATAAGAGAAGGTATGGCAAAACTGGAGGAGTGTTTTAGTGGAAAACTTGACATTTAGTTTATAGAACTAGTAACGCAATGTCTTATATTTCTTTAGGAGCGAATTAAGTCCATAATATTTTGTATAAATACTATGAGTGAGACCATAGTCAATAAGAACCGGAACATCATCGATAAAGCCCCAACTTGAGGGTCTAACGATATCAGCTCTACTAAGTTTATTACTGTTAATATCGTCGTTAAGGTGGTCGAACATAATAAGTGAATTCATGTTTTTCACATTATAATATTTATAAACTGTTTCAATAGATTTAATTTTTCTGGCCTTTGGCATAACTAAAAATTTGTTATCTTCGGATACAGTCACTACTTCGGCGAATAAATTAGATTTACGCGATAAATAGATTTTATTCTCAGTTTGGTTTTGGAAAATTCCTCGGATATCCTTTGCAATCTTGATAACAAAACCATCATTTAAATCATAGACCTTTCTACAGGACCCAACGCCCAGTAGCTTATATGTATCATTTCGTATGCCAGCGATTATTTCCTTCAAATTATAATCCATTATTTACTCGTTTCTATTAAAAATTCACATTACATAATATTCAAGGAATGGTTTTTTGTGATTTTAGTTATTGAATTGATTGTGAAGAAATATGAGAAAAATTTGAATTCAAACATTACAAGGAATGTAGATGAATGCCTTGACGAAAATATGGTGTTGATGTATTATAAATAATAATTATGTAGAAAAATTTATGTTGTTAAAGTAAATATTTAAAATATGATGATTGGAAAGAGTAAAAAACTGTTGGCCTCCAAGAGAGTGAGAGTTTGGTGTGATCTCACAGGTTCAAGTTTTTGAAAATCATCCATGAGTTGCAGCCCGAAATAGATTTCAAGTTTATTGTAGGGTGTGCCGGCGAATAGTCGTTAAAGAATGAAGTGATTGTTGTTATGTTTTAACTTTTGTTAGTTAAGCATGCTACAAATAAGTTGGGTGGTACCGCGAAAATGCCTCGTCCCTATGTGGAACGGGGCTTTATTATTTTTTTCTAGTAGATTATGAAATACAATTAGAAGTAAAAATTATTTAAATAAAAAGATGGAGGTAATGAAAATGTGAGAAGATTATGGAAAAACGCTTAATTTACCACAGTCAGAATTTCCAATGAGAGCAAATTTGCCTCAGAGAGAGCCTGAATTCCTAAAAAAATGGGAAGATTTAGACATTTATAATAAGCAATTGAAAAAAACAGAAGGAAAGCCAACCTTTATACTTCATGATGGACCTCCTTATGCAAATGGTGGAATTCATCTAGGAACTACATTAAATAAGGTTTTAAAAGACATTGTTGTGAAGTATTACAGTATGTCTGGATATCATACTCCTTTTGTCCCAGGATGGGATACTCATGGTTTGCCAATTGAGCAAAGAGCTATCAAGGAGCTTGGACTTAAAAGACATGAAGTAGGTCCTGTTGTATTTAGAGAAGCCTGTGAAGGTTTTGCAATGAAGTATCTTGATATTCAAAGAAATGCCTTTAAACGTCTAGGTGTTAGAGCAGATTGGGAAAACCCGTATATCACTCTAAAGCCAGAGTTCGAAGCTAAACAAGTAGAAGTATTTGGTCAGATGGCAACAAATGGCCATATTTATAAGGGGCTAAAGCCTGTTTACTGGTGTCCTGAATGTGAAACTGCATTGGCAGAAGCTGAGATTGAATATGCTGATGATACTACAGTATCAATATATGTTAAATTTCAGGTTAGAGATGACAAAGGAATATTTGATGGAGTTGTCGATAAGGATAAAGTTAATTTTGTTATTTGGACAACAACAACTTGGACCTTGCCTGCTAACCTTGCAATATGCTTAAATGAGAATTTTGAGTATTCGATTGTTAAAGCAAATGATGAATATTATGTGCTTGCAACTGAATTGGTTGAGAATACAATGAAGGCTGCTGAAATCTCCGATTATGAGACAGTTGCAAAATATAAAGGTAAGCAGTTAGAAGGAATATTGTGCAAACATCCCTTCCTAGATAGAGATTCATTAGTAATTGTTGGAGATCATGTAACTCTAGAAGCAGGTACTGGTTGCGTTCATACCGCTCCTGGACATGGCGTAGAGGACTTTATTGTATGTCAGAAATACAAGATACCTGTAATTGTACCAGTTGACAGTAAGGGTGTTTTAACAAAGGAAGCCGGTCCTTTCGCAGGAATGTATTATAAGAAATCTAATGCAGCAATCCTTGAAAGGTTAACACAGGATGGAAGATTACTTACATCAGAAAAAATTGTTCACCAATACCCACACTGCTGGAGATGTAAGGAACCAATAATTTTCCGTGCAACTGAGCAATGGTTTGCATCAATCGATAGCTTTAGAGATGCAGCACTTGAAGAAATAAAAGGGGTTAGATGGATACCTGAATGGGGACAAGAGAGAATAACAAATATGGTAAGGGATAGAGGAGACTGGTGTATTTCCAGACAAAGAATTTGGGGTGTGCCAATTCCAATATTCTATTGTAAGGATTGCGGAAAAGAATTAATAAATGCCGATACCATCAAGGCTATTTCAGACTTATTTAGAGCAAAGGGTTCTAACGCATGGTACGCAATGGAGGCATCAGAAATATTACCAAAGGATACCAAATGTGCCTGTGGACATTCTGAGTTTACAAAAGAAACTGATATCATGGATGTTTGGTTTGATAGTGGTTCTAGTCATGCTGCAGTCCTAGAAGCAAGGGATGGCTTATCCTCACCAGCAGATTTATACCTAGAGGGTAGTGACCAACATCGTGGCTGGTTCCAATCTTCACTCTTGACAGCTGTTGCTACAAGAGGAAAAGCACCCTATAAGACCGTTTTGACTCATGGTTATGTTATAGATGAAGAAAAGAGAAAAATGTCCAAGTCCTTGGGAAATGGTATTGACCCAGCTGACGTTATAAAAGAATACGGTGCTGATATTCTCAGACTTTGGGTAGCTTCATCTGACTATACGACAGATATTAAAATATCAAAGGATTTATTAAAGCAGCTTTCTGAAGTATATAGAAAAATTAGGAATACTGCTAAGTATATCCTGGGAAATATTAATGACTTCAAGCCAGATACTGATTGTGTAGATTATAATGAGATGTGTGAACTTGATAAATGGGCACTTTACAAGATGACTAACCTAATTAAAACGGTAAATGAGGCTTTTAAAACTTACGAGTTCCATACTATGTTCCACGCAATACACAACTTCTGCGTTGTTGATATGAGTAATTTCTATCTTGATATTATTAAGGATAGACTATATACATCAAAAGCAGCTTCGAAGGAAAGAAGAGCTGCTCAGACCGTTATATATGAAATATTGCAATCGCTTGTAAGAATGCTAACACCTGTACTTGCGTTTACTACTGAAGAGATTTGGCAGTTTATGCCTCATAGAGCTTCGGATGACACGCAGAGTGTTCAGTTAAATAACTGGCCAGAAGTAAATGAAAAGTATCTAGATATAAAATTAGCTGAAAAATGGGATAAGATACTAGCACTCCGTTCTGATGCTTCTAAAGCTTTAGAAATTGCAAGAGCAAATAAAACAATTGGACATTCGCTAAATGCAAAGGTTACTATATTTGCTGATGGGGAAGATTATGAATTTGTGAAGAGCTTTGAAAGTGACTTGGTTACTATTTTTATTATCTCAGATGTAGAAATCAAAAAACTTTCAGAGGCACCAGCAGATACTCAAAAAGGTGAAGAAATGCCTAGTATCAAGATTACTGTAGAACAGGCTCCTGGAGATAAATGTGAAAGATGTTGGATGTTCAGTGAATATGTTGGCAAAGATGAAACCCATCCAACACTATGTAAGAGATGTGCAGAGGTAGTAGAGTAATAAAGAAGACTTAGTTATGTACTGAGATAGTTAATGTCTTAGAATCGACTAGAGTATTAGCATTGATAGGTTTAGGATTAAACATTGATTTGTTATATGTGCTATATTTTGGGACGAAAGCTGCTTAAGCAGCTTTCGTCCCAATAATCTATTATACTATACTTTTTAATTTAGTTTGGGGGGAGCAGCTATGATTAGACATACGATAAACCTAAAGGAAAGAAGCTATCCAATATGCATTACCACAAGCTTTGAAGAGCTAGGGAAAACAATATTATCTCTAAGAACTGGAAAAAAAGCTATAGTTATCACTGATGAAAATGTAGACATTCATTACTCTGATATATGTGTCAAAGAGCTACAGAATAGTAACTTTGAGGTTTATAAACATATACTCAAGCCTGGTGAAGAAAATAAAACCTTAGAAGCAGTATATGAAATATATAAAAAGCTTATTGAATACAAGCTAGATAGAAGTAGTACTATTTTAGCTCTTGGTGGAGGCGTTGTTGGCGATATTGCAGGGTTTGCTGCTGCTACATATATGAGGGGTATAAATTTTGTACAGATACCAACATCTTTGTTGTCACAGGCAGATAGCAGTGTTGGAGGAAAAACTGGTGTTGATTTTGACGGGCACAAAAATGCTATAGGTGCATTTTATCAGCCTAAGCTTGTATTTATCAATGTCAACACAATTAAAACGCTTCCAAAACGTGAAATTTCTGCGGGTCTAGGAGAAGTCATTAAGCATGGATTTATCTTGGATGCAGAATATTGTGAATATATAAAGGATAATGCTCAAAAAATCTTTAATTTTGATGAAAATGTATTGCAGTATTTAGCCAAGAAAAATTGCTCAATTAAGGGTCATGTTGTTGAGGTTGATGAGAAGGAAGACGATTTAAGAGCGATTTTGAATTTTGGACATACAATTGGTCATGCTATAGAGACAGTTCAGAATTTTCAGCTTTTGCATGGAGAGTGTGTTGCAATAGGAATTGTTGGCGCATTTAGATTATCATGTTATTTGAATTTTGTTACTGAAACAATGGTTGAAGAGGTAAAGGTTATATTGCGCAAATTGGAACTTCCAGTTTCGTTGCCTGGCATGGATGTTGATAAAGTATATAATCAAATATTTTATGACAAAAAGGTTAAAGACAATAAACTCAAATTTGTTTTGCCTCGAAAAATAGGAGAGGTATTTCAGTGCAATATTGAGGACAGTGAATTAATAAAGAAAGTACTTTGTGATTTGGCAAAATAAACACCATGCGAATTAGCAAAATAAACACCATAACTGTGACAGCCAGTACTATTATCTGTCACAGTTATGGTGTTTACTTGTTAGTTTTGCTTTTTGTAATTTTATGATTCTGAATTAGTTACTAATTTAGATTTACTTCTAAATAATCTTAATAAGGTTAAAAGGGCACCACTTATACAAATAATAGCTGCAGTTATATATGCAATTTTCATACCGTAAGTAAAGGCATCGTTTCTTCCTACTACGTAATCTGTTACGCGATAGCCTATTTTAGAGCTCATTCTGTTATACAAAATCGTAGTTGATAAAGCTATTCCGCAAATCATACCTAAATTTCTTACGAGTGCATTTACACTTCCTGCGATACCTAGCTTATCCTTTGATACTGTGGACATTATCAAGGAAGTATTAGGTGATTGAAATAATCCATTTCCAATTGACATAGCTGATATAAAAATCACCATACTTATTATTGAAGAATGCTCATCTAAAGTTGACATTAATATTAAACCTAAGCTTGTAAATAGTAACCCAACTAAAGTTAAAATCTCAGAACCTATTTTATCTGATAAATGCCCGCTTAAAGGTGCTACTACAGCCATAACTAATGGAAAAATCATCATCACTAAGCCAGTAGTAGCAGGTGATAGCCTCATTACATCCTGAAGATAAAAAGGTTGAATAATAGTTGTAAAAGACATAGCTGCAAATGATATAAACCCACAAAAGATACTGAGTGAAAATAATTTATTTTCAAAAATTTGAAGTTTCAATAATGGGGCTTCGCGTTTCTTTTCCAGAATAATGAATGCAACAAAAGAAATAGCAGCTATTAAAAATCCTAACAAAATAATTGGTTGTGTAAATCCCACTACTTGTCCCTTACCTATGGCAATAAACAATGGAACTATAGCAAAGATAAATAATACTGCCCCAAATCCGTCTAGGCTTTCTTTATTGGCTTGATGTCCTTTAGGAAGAAGCTTAAAACCCAAAAATAAAGTTATTATACCTATTGGTACATTTATTAAAAAAATATATTCCCACCTAGAGGCATCAACTATAAATCCTCCTATTGGCGGTCCTAATAAAGATCCCAAAGCTACAAAGGTTCCTGTAATTCCTAAAGCTTTTCCTCTTTCATTAGCTGGAAATACTTCAGTGATAATTCCTTGACTATTGGCCATAGTACCTGCCGCTCCGATTGCCTGTATAATTCTAGAAAAAATTAAAAGCGAAAGTGAACTTGTTATTCCACAAAGTAAAGAACCAAGTGTGAATAAAGCTAATCCAATTTTGAAAATCTTTGTTTTACCAAACATATCACCCAATCTTCCAAATACTAATATAGTAGCTGAAATAATAATCAAATATATTGTCACTACCAATTGAATACTTGCTGATGTTACCTTTAAAGCTTTAGCCATCACAGGCAAAGCTACATTTATAATACTACCATCTAAGGTAGCCATAAAAGTTACCATTAAAATTACAAACAAAATTACCCATTTGTTTTTACTGCTACTAATATTTGCTGAATCCATAGTTATTCTCCTATTTTTATTATCACAATTATCACAATTTTTTCATATTACTGAGAATTTGATCCAAAGAAGCGATGGTTATAACTTTATCAGCCTCACTTAAATCCTTTGTTATAATATCTATTAATTTTTGTATTTCATCAATAAGTTTTGGAACAATAACTTTAGCCTTTTCTGTTAAATATAACTTATAGGCTCTAGAATCCTCTTTATCCTCTTTCCTATCAACGTAGCCCAACTTTATAAGCTTTGTAACAATCCTAGCTGACATTGCTTTATCATAACCTAATTCTTTACTTAGTTTATTTTGACTAATACCTTCATTTTTACTTAAAATAAATATATACGGATAAGAACCGCTACTTAATTCATACTCTTTTAAAACCTTATCCAAATAGACTTGAGTAGTTCTAAAAATCTTATTATTGAGCTTAATCAAATTCATAATGCTTGACTGCAAATTTCACACCTCCTATTCTAATTAACTGAAACATTTCATATATATGTTGACTAATCAACCATATTGTAAATTAAAAACGTTGAGTTGTCAACCATTATTATATAAACAAAGGTAGTTGAGAACGTATTTTGTAATTTTTGCCGGAATAGTTTAAATAATAATTTTGATTGGTATAAATTAAGCTAAACTAAACAAACATAATGATATTAAGCATACTTTTATTAAAAATTATTTAACTAGTTGTTATAAAAATTATTTGTGTAGGTGAAGGTGGGTGGTAGTGTAAATGCCAAACAACAATCAATTAATAGAAGCATTGGTTAAAAAAATCGATGATATGTCTTTAAAGATGGAAAAAATGAAATTCGTTGATTATGTATATTTCCTTGAACACCCAAGAAAAATGCTTTGGGCAAATTTTATTAATGGATTATCAAGAGGATTTGGTATAGCCATTGGGTTCACAATTTTAGGAGCAATAGCTATCTATATTCTAAATGTTATTGTGAAAATTAACCTTCCTTATATTGGAGAGTTTATTAGTGAGATAGTAAAAATTGTTCAAAGTAGTCTACAAAAAGCGAGATAATATCGAGATAATATATGGAGGAAAAACAATATGGATAATAAAAAGCTAAGCTACTTAAGAGAAAAACTTATAAAGGAAGCAAATAAAACTGATACAACGATAGAACAGATGCGTAATAATGAAGAGGCAGAAATGAGTGAGAACTCTCCAAATGAACTATCAAACTACGATAATCACCCAGCTGATTTAGGAAGCGAGTTATATACAGTTGAAATGAATTTAGCATTAAAGGTTCATGAGCAAAGTAAATTAAATGAGGTGAATATTGCATTGAATAAATTTGAAAATGGTTCCTACGGTAAGTGTGAGAACTGCAAAAAAGAAATTGAATACGAAAGGTTAGAAGCTATACCATACGCCAAGTATTGTATGGACTGTGAAATGGCAAAGGAGGCAACCGAGATAAATACCCCTGATCAACAGTATGGTGAAATTTTTGATGCCCCTTTTGGAAGGAAGTATTTAAACAAACAAGAAGACGACGAATTTGAGGGCATGGACCAGTTAAATGATTTAATGAAATATGGGTCTTCTGATACACCTCAAGATATGGGTGGTTATCAGGATTACGAGGAATTTTACACAAACGAGATAGATAATCAAGGCATTGTGGAGGAAATCGATAAGATCTCAAACGAACAGTATAAGAACCAGTTGCCTTAGGCTTTATTAGCGCAAGTGATGGTGAATACAATTTTATTTGTTATTAAAGAATCTAAAAGAAAAGAATAATTAAAAAAACCGGAGAGCGAGATGCTATCCGGTTTTTCCTATTCCTCTTTTTTGAGCAAGTCATTTATATTATAGGTAATACACTTTGAAGCTCTACGCACTTTGGTGCTTTTAGGTTCTGTCTTGACCACCGCAGTTTTGGCACTGGTACTGGCAGCCTTAGCTCTTGAGGGAGAGGCTTTTACTATTTTATTGCTACAATTTTTGCGAGTACAACTACCGTTGATCATCATAGAACCACATTTGCAAAATTCCGTCATTTAATTCATCCCTTCAATATTCGTTGAATTATATTATACCACAAACTTGGGTATTTTTATTACACAAACTAAAAACAAACTAAAAAATCCAATAAAATATAAAAAGTAGCTGTAATCACTAAAATATTATATAATCATTTTTAAATAAAATAAAAATCCAAGATAGTTTTAATATAAAGAAAAAAGGACCGTGATGAACCATGAATAGTTATAATAAATATTTTTTAATCAGTGATCTCGATGGTACTCTAATAAATTCTCAGCATACTATCTCACAGAAGAATTTGAATGCAATTGAATATTTTGTTCAGCAGGGAGGAACATTTGCAATTGCAACTGGCAGAACAGTACAAAATATTAGACCATATATAAAAAATTTGATACTAAACGGCCCATGTATTCTTTACAACGGATCAGCACTGTTTGATTTTAATCGAGGGACGTCTCTTATGACTGAGCATCTAGAAAATCATCAGCTTTATGACTATATCACTTATTGCATGAAAACCTTTGAACATATGGTTGTGGAAATTTTTACAACAGATATGATGTACATAATAACGCCAGAAGAAAATGTTGATCCTTATGTACTGTTTGAAAAACAATATTTTGAGCGTTCAACCTTAGATGAGGTATCCAAGATGAGTTGGGTCAAGATGATGCTAAATGACAGCCATAAAAACCTACAAAAGGCACAGGAAGTGTTGGCTGATTTTGGCCTCGCCAGCCAGGTGGATAGCGTATTCTCGCATGAACATTATTTTGAAATTTTAAAAAAGGATGTTTCTAAGGGATCTGCACTGAGAAGTATAAGGAAGCTACCACAGTATAGCAACAAGATTGTGGTTGCAGTAGGTGATTTTGACAATGACATTGAGATGATCAAAGCCGCGGATGTCGGAATCGCAGTGGATAATGCTCGCGATTGTGTAAAGCAAGCCGCGAATAAAATCACAGTAAACAACGATCAAGATGCAATTTATGACATCATATTTAATATTATACCGGATTTGCCCGAGTAAAGACTTCTTATATCACATCTAAACACATATCAGTATTATTGGACGAATTAATATTCTGCAATCAACTCAAAGTTCTGGTAATTACTCCATATAGAAGGCGCTTAAGCAACTTCTTTTGTAGGTACATTCCTTAAACCCTTGATATATACATATACTCCACAAAGGACATAATAACCCTATTTTTTTATACTTTTAACAAATTATTGCATATTACAAGCATTGAAGATACAATAAAGGTAAAAAAATGTAGTTTAGAGTATTAAGCCATAAATTCATCGGATAAGATGATGGTTTTTAGGTTGATGACTAACTTTATGGGGGAAGGGAAGATATGAATAGCAGAATAAATACCGGAAGCAGTAATGGCGAAAAAAGTATATACATAAAAATAAAAACTGTAAAAATATCAAAAAAGTGTGGTAGCCATACATATAAAAAGATGGATAGGTATAAAATTTTATATAATTTCAATCGAACTGAGTATGCTTTCCCAGAAAAGGAAACAGTTTTTAGCTTGTTTGAGCAGCAGGCAGAAAAGTATCCGAATAACGTCGCATTAATATACCACGGTCAAAAGCTTACGTACAAAGACTTCAATGAAAAATCAAATCAGCTTGCACGGAAATTAAGAAAAATGGGAGTTCAAGGCGATAGCATTGTCGCTATTATAACCGAACCATCCTTTGATATGGCAATCGGTATAATGGGCATTCTGAAGGCAGGAGGGGCATACCTTCCCATCGATCCGTCGTATCCCCAAGACCGAATTGAATACATGCTGCAGGATAGCGGGGTCAGTACGGTTATTACACAGTCCCATTTGAATATCAGCTTTATAGAGAAACAGCGGTGCATTTTTTTAGATCAGCTTGATCTTGATCAGGAAGAAAAAAGTAATCTTGAAAACATCATTCATACTAGGAATTTAGTATATATCATTTATACCTCTGGTACGACAGGTAAGCCCAAGGGTGTTATGGTGGAGCATAGAAGTGTTGTCAATACGCTGTATTACAGAAAGCAGGAGTACAAGCTTACACCTGAGGATACCGCGATGGAATTCTTCTCCTTTGCCTTTGATGGTTTTGTTACAATATTTTTTACACCGCTGATTTCAGGGTCTAAAGTTGTAATACTAGGCAAGGATGAAATCAATGATGTTGAGAAAATAAAGCACATAATAGTTAAAAATAGGGTGACAAATATTATCAGTGTCCCAGCGCTATACGGCATGCTCGTTGAATGTCTCACCAAGGAGGAGATGCAGACCTTAAAGATAGTAACGCTAGCCGGGGATACCATACCGGAAAAACTGGTAAAAGACAGTTATGATAAATCCAAGACCACCGAAATATCGGTGGAGTATGGTGTAACAGAGGCTGCTGTTATGTCCACCATATACAGGCACCAGCAAAAGGATAAGAAAATTAAGATTGGTAAGCCTATCGGCAACACCAAGATTCTACTACTGGATGAGCGTTTGAGGCTTGTTCCCATTGGAACACCTGGCGAGCTTTGCATAGGAGGTATTGGTTTAGCACGGGGATATATCAATAAGCCCGAAATGACAGAACAGAAATTTATCATTAACCCCTTTTTCCCGCAAGAGAGGTTATACAGATCAGGGGACTTAGCAAAATGGCTTCCAGATGGGAACCTTATATTCTTAGGGAGAAAAGACAGTCAGGTAAAAGTAAGAGGGTTTCGAATAGAAGTATCTGAGATTGAAAATAGGCTACTTGAATACGAAGGTATCTTAGAGGCTGCGGTTGTTGCACTTAGTAATAAGGACGGTTCAAGATATCTCTGTGCTTATTATGTATCGGATATTAAAATTGATGTGGAGCAGCTGAAGGAATTCATGGCAAAGCAACTGCCTGTCTATATGATTCCCCAGTTCATCATTGAAATTTGCGGAATGCCGTTAACGCCTAATGGGAAAATTGATAGGAAGGCGTTGCCTGATCCCTGGAGTAGTAATGAAAAAAGTGATTACGTAGAACCTAAAACCCATATCGAAAAAACGCTCATCAATATATGGGAACAGGTACTGGGAGTGAAAAGGCTTGGACTTACTGATAATTTCTTTCATCTTGGAGGTGATTCCATCAAAGCGATGCAAATCACGTCAAGGCTATTCAGCGCGGGATTTAAGCTAAAAGTTAAGGATTTGGTCAATAACCCAAGACCAGAAGCAATGATACCTTACATAAAGAACATCAAACCAAAACATCAAAACAACGAAGAATCTGGTCAGGTCCCGTTGACACCAATTCAAAAATGGTTTTTTGCAAATAATTTTGAAGATAGGCAGCATTGGAATCAGGCTTTATGCGTACTGAATAAGAAACGATTTGATGAAAGTAAATTGGATGCTGCTGTTATGCATGTTGTAAGACATCATGATGCATTAAGGACTGTGTTTCTAGAGGAAGATTCCAAGGTTGTGCAGTATATAAAACTTAGTACTGAAGTAGCATGCAAGCTGGAGTTTTTTGATTGCAGTGAAGCTATGGAGTATGAGGCTACAGTCAATGAAAAGATGAATGCACTGCAAAAAAACTTCGTTTTAAGTGAAGGCTTACTTGTGCAGTTTGCACTTTTTAGGACTTGTGACGGAGATCAGTTATTTATTATCGCTCATCATTTAATTGTAGATAGCGTTTCCTTCAGAATCATTTTGGAGGATCTGCAGAATGCATATAGTTTGCTGGAAAAGGGTCAGGAGGTTGCTCTATCCGATAAAACAACCTCGTATAAGGAGTGGGCAGTACAATTAAATAAGATAGCCAACGATACATGCATTACAAGTCAAAGAGACTACTGGGCAAAAATCTTGAATTGTGATTATGGCATTTTTCAGGAGGACTATTCCATAGTAGAGGATCTATTTAAAGACAGTCATACCGCAACTATCGGTTTAAAAAAGAGTGAAACCCACGCTTTAGTAAATTTGGCAAACAGGGCATACAATACAAAAACCAATGATTTATTACTTGCAGCGCTGGTCATTACTTTACAGGAATACACTGGTAAGCAGGATGTACTGGTGCATATGGAAGGTCATGGGAGGGAAGACCTGTTTGATGAGCTAGATATCACCAGAACAGTAGGATGGTTTACTTCTACGTTCCCAGCGGTATTTACGATACAGGAAAACTTGGCTTTAGGAAAAGTTATTACAATTGTAAAGGAATGCATGAGGAATATTCCTCAGAACGGCATAGGTTATGGAATACTGAACTATTTAACAGAGGAAAACTGTTGGGAAGCTAAAAGCGAAAAGCCAGAGATCAATTTTAACTTTTTAGGTCAAATGGACAATAACCAGAGTGATAAACTGCTTACTATGAAAGAAATAGATGTTTTAAGCTGTATAAGCGGGAATGCCAAAAGAACTTCAAAGCTGGATATTTACGGTTTTATTCAGCAAGATAAGTTGATTCTGCATATGAATTATAATAAAAATCAGTTTAACAAAGACACTATGGATAATTTTTTCACAAGTTTAAAAAATAAACTGTTGGAAATCATCAACCATTGTACCTCTTTTGAGTACACGGAATTTACAAAAAGTGATTTTAATCTGAGCAATTTTTCGGAGGATAGTTTTGATGTAATCAAAAGAAATCTCAAACAACATATTCGATTAAATAATATTAAGGATATATATTCTTTGTCACCAATGCAGGAAGGTATGCTATACAGTGGGCTATACCAACAAAACAACGATGCTTATTTCCAACAAATGATGATAAATCTAAAAGGACAAATTGACGTTGGCTACATAGAAAAGGCTTTTCAACTCTTGGTGAAAAAGCATGATGTGCTACGTACGCTTTTTATCTGGGATGAAATACCCCAGCCGATACAGGTTGTATTGAAGGACAGGCCAGTAAAGCTGGGATTTGAGGACATTTCCCATTTATCTCAGGTCGACAATGCACACTATATAAAAGCCATGCTACAAGCTGACCGTGAAGAGACATTTGACTTACATGAACAGCCCTTGATGAGAATGAAGCTTGTAAAGGAAGAGGCAAAGGCGTACATACTTCTCATCAGCTTTCATCACATCATCATGGATGGCTGGTGCTTTGGATTGATTTTCGATGATTTCTTACATATCATTAGTATGCTAAAAATAGATAGTCAAATTGAAATGCACTCGGTAAGCCCTTATTCAAATTATATATGGTGGCTGAGTAGCTTTCAAAAGGAAGCAGCGCAGCTTTACTGGAAAAATTACCTTTTAGGATATACAAGACCTACCAATATTTCTAGAGGAAAAGGAAAAGCAGGCTTGGGAAACGGTATAAAAGAATCGTGTATGCGGATAGATGAAAGTTTGGGCACAAGCATAATTGCCTTTGCAAGGGAGAATGATACTACACCCAACACTATCTTCCAATCGGTCTGGGGGTTATTTCTGCAAAAATATTTAATGTGCAGCGATGTCGTCTTTGGCTATGTGGTCTCTGGTCGTCCGCCTGAAATTGAAGATGTAGAAAAAATGACAGGCTTGTTTATAAATACCGTGCCCCTACGGGTCAAATTGGAAGAGAACAGTACCTATATCGATGTACTAAGACAGGTAAGGGAAGACAATATCAACGCAAAGCCTTATGAAAACCTGTCACTAGCTGAAATACAGTCTTCAAGTGATGTAAAGAGGGGCTTATTTGATCATATTATGATCTATGAAAACTTTCCAGTAGGACAAACCATCCATGACAAAAAGCTAGCAGAGAAAACAGGCTTTGAAATTACAGGGATAGAAGTTTATGAAAAGACAGAGTATGATTTTACAGTGACAATAACCCCGCAGGAGAAATCCTTTGAAATCCTTTTTCAGTATGTAGAGGAGGAGTTTGGCGGGAGTTTGATTGATTGTATAGGTAAACTCTTTATCAATATGTTGCATACATTTATTGCACAAAGTCATACATCTATTTGTGAGATCAACTGGACAAGTAATGGAGAAGAAGTGACTATCAGCGACTCGAACCATATTATTATGGATTACAACCGAGACGTGGGCATCAAAGAATTGTTTGAACAAGCTGCAATAATGTATCCGCAAAATACAGCGGTAAGATTTGGGGATACAGAAATCACCTATCAAGAGCTGGATAGTAGGTCAAATCGGTTAGCGAGGCTGTTGCTGAAAAAAAAGGTTGTCAGCGACAATCTTGTGGGTTTGATACTGTATCCTTCAATAGAAATGATGGTTTGTATTCTTGCAGTGATAAAATCTGGTGGAGCGTATTTGCCAATAGAGCCTGATTTACCCGCAAGTAGAATACAGTATATGCTTAAGGACAGTCATGTCCGTAGCATCATTTGTAGCAGTGAAACCTCCGAGAGATGTCCGAAACAAGAGGATATAATCAATATAGAAAGGGAGTATCTGGAAGATATTGACGATAAAGCCATTGGTCTTAAAACTAAGCCTGATGCGTTGGCATATGTGATTTATACGTCGGGATCTACTGGAAGCCCTAAGGGGGTACAGGTAGAACACCGACAGCTTACTGCATATATTCATTCTTTTTATGAATACTTTACCGTAACAGATCAAGATGTTTTTCTCCAGCAGGCATCCTATTCCTTTGATGCATTTGTTGAAGAAATGTATCCTGTGCTTTTAAAGGGCGGAACGGTTGCTGTTTTGCCGAGGGCTATCGCAAAAGATATGCAGGACATCAGAGATTACGCAGAACAATACAAGGTAACGATGATCAGTGTATCACCTCTTCTTCTAAATGCACTGGACAAAATGAAAAATATAGAAAGCATCCATACGTACATCAGCGGTGGAGACGTCTTAAAAAGGGAGTATATACAGCACCTGCTGGCAAGAGGACGGGTAGTCAACACCTATGGTCCGACGGAGGCAACGGTATGCTGTGCCTATTATACGTGCAAAAAAGACGATATACTTATTCCAATAGGCAAACCAATTGCTAATTATGAAGTATACATCATGAATGAAAATAAAGCGCCACAACCTGTGCTGCTACCTGGAGAAATCTATATTGGCGGAGAGGGCGTAACAAGGGGATATATCAATAACGAAGAGCTAACAAAAGAAAAGTTTATACAGCATCCCTATACGCAGAATGCAAGACTTTACAGATCAGGCGACTACGGCAGATTTCTTCCCGACGGCAATATCGAGTTTTTAGGCAGAATGGATTCCCAGGTGAAGATCAGGGGCTACAGGATAGAAACAACGGAAATAGAAAGCAAACTGCTAGAGCATAGGGACATATATGCTGCCATTGTAGTTTTAAGAAAAGGAAAGGACGATGAGGACTACCTATGTGCGTACTTTACATCCTGCAAGCAGATCGGCGCAAATACACTTAGAAATCATCTGGAAGCTATTCTTCCTGTATTTATGATACCTGCCTATTTTATTCGGTTGGAAAAAATACCTGTAAATACATCAGGAAAAGTAAATCAAGGGGCACTTCCAGAGCCATATTTGTTGCTCAATACAGGAGAAGAGTATGTGGAGCCGACAACACCGAATGAAAAGACCCTTGTAAAAGTCCTACAAAATGTCTTGGGCATAGATAGGGTTAGCGTAAACGACAGGTTTTTCAATCTCGGAGGAGACTCTTTAAAGGCAATCAGAGTTGTCAGCAGCTTAAAAGAATACAAGGTGAACCTGAAATTGAAGCTATTGATGAGTAATCTGAGTATCAAAGAGCTGGCGTCGGAGTTTGAATACCAGCAGGACAAGCTACAGCATATTTCGGTAGAAGGTGAGGTACAGCTGCATCCATATCATATATCCCTATTTCAAGATATCTTTAAAAACAATTTTGAGAGTTCGGCACATTGGAATACGTCAGGTATGTTTTTTAGTACAGACCGATTTATTTTAGATATTGTAAAGACAGTGGTTAATAAACTTGTAGTCTACCATGATGCACTAAGGACTGTTTTTTACAGAGAAAACGGAGTGGTTAAGCAATATGTGAAAAGTGCAAATGGATACCAAGCAGACGTTGTATTTGTTGACTTGATTGGAATCAAAGAAGAACTGCACGAAAGAATTCTCGAAGAAATGTTGTGTATACAGCAAAGCTTTACACTGGACAAGATGTTTAAGGTTGCACTGTTTCGAGCAGACGACGGTGATTATATCTATTTTACAGGGAATCATCTGATTACCGATGCCTTTTCCGATGACATACTGTATGAGGACTTTTTTATTGGCTACAGACAGGCTATGAATCAACAGAAAATAGTATTTTTTGAAAAGAGCGATTCCTATAAAAAGTGGATAGAAAAGCTGTATACATATTCGTCTAGTAGCCAATTGTGTGAGGAAAGAGACTACTGGAAAGACATCGTTTCATCCAGTGCAGCTACCATAAACAAAGATTTTAGCTGTAGAGTGGAACAAACTTTGGAAAATGTCGCAGACCTGTCTTCTGTGCTTCTTGACGAAGCAAATACCGACCTGCTTAAGAGGGTTGCATTTAAAAACAACATCAGTATTTTTGCTATACTCCTTTCTGCCTGGAGCATCACTGTCTACAAGCTGACAGGGGCATCGAAAACAAGGGTGCTGTGCGTAAACAACGGACGGAACGGCTTTGATGACATGGTGGATGTCTCGAGGACAATAGGCTCTTTTATGTTCACCTACCCTCAGTTGCTTGATTTGAGGGATGCAGATAATCCGTCAAAACAACTGGCATATACATCAGGTATCATAAGAAGTGTACCCAGACAGGGATTTGGGTTTGAAATATTAAAACACTTGACACCATCAGCACAAAAAGATGGAGAAATGTTTAATCTGCCCGAAGGAGAAAAGGATACGTTTTTTAATTACTTGGGAGAGTTCTCTGAAGACAGAGCATTGTCAGGTTCTGATACAGATACACAGATAAAGCCCGTGTATTTGATTGGAGATGTGAATATTAACAGAAGTAAAGCGGCGAAGTGGACAAGCGACTTCAATATATTTTTGAGTATGATACAAAACAGGTTGTCTGTGCGCTTTCAATATTCTATGGCAGAATACAAAAAGACAACGGTTGAAGATGTGATTGCAGAATTTATACAAAATATACAATATTATATTCAAAATGAAGGAGGCTGATTAGGGTGAACTACAAAAATGCATATTTTATTCCTTCTCATCGAATTTTAAAGGATGAAAACCTTGTTGATTTTTCAAATGAAGTGTACTTTGCTTTAAAAGAGAAAGGTAGCAGTATACCTTTCATTTTGCTGGACGATACGGATGAAAACATAAACAGGGATAAGATCTCTTCTATAAAACAGGAGTTTCAAGAGAACGAGTATTTTGTTGTGAACAAAAAGCATATAAAGCTGATCTATGATGAAATTTCAAAAGCTTTGGAAGATGAGCATAAAGAAGTTTTTCAAAGTGTTTACCCCGATAATGTTGTGAACTATGGGAACACCTTAAACAAAATGTTTATCTTGGGTGCGGTGATGCACTGTGAGGCTTTTCACAGGCGTGACTCGGACATACTAATGGATACTATAGGCACAACCTCCCAAAAAGTATACCCGATTGGGGTTGAGCTTGACTATCTTGGAAGTAAGGTGGAGGGTAAAACCGTATATATTGTTGGAAGTGGCTATAACGGTATGCGGAATATTGACTTTGGCGAAATCATTGGAAACGATATAGGTTTATATAAGGAATATCTGGATTGTTTAAATATGCCTGAGGAGTATCAGGCAGAAAAAATCCTTGATTTTAAAAAGGAAAATGACGAGCCCTATGTGGAGGACGGCATCAGTTTGAATGGAAGCCCTGAATGTGGCAATGTTTCGTTTTACAAGATTTTTGAGTATATACCTTGCTCTCCAGTGCCGTATACCTTGGGAACCGATTACTTTACAAAGGAAATAGTCAATCAGGCAAACTTAGCTCTTGTATACCATAAGCGAAATGTGATTCATAAACACACAAAATGCAGGTATGATAGCCACTTAAAGGTATTTAATTATATTAAGGGAATTGCTTCTTTTGTGGATACCATGTGTTTTTATTCCGACTTCTTTCCGAATATGCAAAACGAGATGATACAAAACAAATGCTTTGAGAATAAGCTACAAGAACTAAACGATACATTGGTGGGGTATTACAGTGTAAAGATAGACAGCCTTGACACGCATACAGGTATCAGAAGACAGTCTTTTAAAAGGTTTATTGCTCTACTGAAAAAAAGCAAGAATCAGCAATTCAGTGATGCCGCGGACGAGCTCATGGACCAACAGGAGGAGATATTTCGCCATACCAATGACCTTCTCACTAAGCATGTAGCTTTAATCAAAGCATGGCCCTATATCATGCAAGCTGCAAAAAAAGCTGGAGATACCTCACAAGTCCACGATATACTACAGACAGCAAAGATTGTCTGAGTGTATTTTTATGTCAACACGCAAGTTAAAGCTCGGAGATATATAAATATTAAGATTTTTTATAATATAAAGGAGGCAGCAACGATGAGCAACACACTAACTTCTACACATCAGACATATTTTAAAAAAATAATGCTGATAGCTTTACCCATCATCGTACAGGGTCTGGTCATACATTTTCAAACCCTAATTAACAGAATGTTTTTAGGACATTCAAAGGTAGAATACTTTTCAGCGGTGGGAAATACCATCTTCCCGTATTCTGCAACCATAACCATCATCATTGCAGCCTCCACAGGGCTAACTATATTAATTGCGCAGAATTTAGGCGCAAAAAATCATGCTGTAGTCAAAGACTATATGTACACTTCCATACAGTACAGTACGATATTGTCGTTGGCGTTATTTGTCTTATGGTTCTTTTTCTCAGAGAGTATATTTTCACTCATGGGTGTAGACAAAAATCTTCTAGTTTATTGTGTCGGGTATGTCCGCATTTTATCCTTTTCCTTAATTTTTTTGGGAGTGGATACATGTTTGCATGCCACACTACAGGGCTGTGGGTACACAAATCCTATTATGTATGCAGGCATTTCAAAAGTAATATTAAACATCTTACTTGACTGGTCTCTTATTTTTGGTAACTTAGGATTCCGTCCCATGGGGATCGAAGGAGCAGCGTTGGCAACTACCATTTCAAATATTTTCGGGACTTGTATCTTGTTTCTATACATACTCAATTCTGAGAGACTTCCCATTCAGGTTAAATTATCTGAAATGATTGGCTTCAAAAAATTTGATTCATTCAAAAACGTATTGCGTATTGGTTTACCTACTGGGTTTGAGTCGTTTGTATGGTATATCGGTGTTTTGGTCATGATAAGAACATTGAATACCTTGGATAATTTAGCAGTTGGGATTTATACTCTGGTCTATGGTATTGATATTGCGGTATTCAGCATTTATAACGGCATAGCAAGGGCTTCCCTCACCTTGATCGGCAACAAAATAGGAGAAGCAAATGAAAAGGGAGCAAAGAAAATACTATCTTTCACTATAAAGCTAAACCTTGCTTTGGTGAGTATAATTTTTCTTGTATTCTTTGTCTTTGTAAAACAGATTCTCGGAATTTTTACCACAGACGCACAAATGATAGAGAAAGCTACATTTTTCTTTATCATGATGACGTGTACTCTTTTCCCAAGGTCGTTGAATACCATCGTTGGTAGCGGCATAAGAGCATTTGGAGATACAAAGTGGATGCTATATACGCAAATCTTTGGAACAATATTTGTTGTTACAGCTTCTCTTGTTACAGTATTTGTGTTTAGGTTTGGCATTCTGGGGATATATCTGACCATTCTTATGGACGAAAGTATAAGAGCGATCTATAATACCCTGTATTTTTATAAAAGAAAAGCAAATACAGAAGTTAATTCGGAACGTCTGCTGGCTTGATACATGGTAATGGACATATAAGAAACCATCAGTAAAGGCAAAGACTTTCAATGCTATGAGTCGGTTGTAAATGGGGTAATTCAAGCATGAAAAAAGGACTTCGGTTTAAAACTTGAAGTCCTTCATCTTAGAGGAGAGATTTGAACTCTCGGACGGTTTAACCCATCACACGATTCCCAGAGTTACGTTTTATTTATTATTTAAGATTGTTTAACTATATCTTTCATTATTTAAACCCTATTTAAGCCTCTTTTGAGGCTTATTTTTATATGTATGTTTTCAAACACTTATGCAGTAATAGTTAGTAAATTTCAAAATGTGTTAGAAGATTTGTTAGAAGGAATAAGTTAACATCATGATTATGATAGAACTCCTTGGGGAAGCCCTAGCAGTACGACCCGTAAGTATTTCATTTACGCAGATGTAAGTTATACGACGTTCACTGAATTTATTAATATGGTTTTACTTAATTATGTTGGTAGACTTTTTGCTAATCGTTCTAAATCATCTGCAACCATTTCCATACTTATTGGATTTATAGGATGCTCATATGTATGAAATACTCTTTCACTCTTATTTCCTTTCGGAAGTCTAGACAATAACTCGTCTCTTAATAAAATTGTATCCACCTTAAATGATGAATCATACTTTGACTTCATCTCAAACGATTCTTGAATGATTTCATTTGTTTCTTGTTGCCAAGCTCTGTTACGTTCCTCATCCGAAATATTAGTTCTATTAAGGCTTGTCCGAGAAGATAATATTCTATTACTTTTTTCCTGTCTATCACTTAAGAACTCTCTTATATTCGTAACGACTTTTAATGTTTGGTTTTTAAGATCGATATTATTGAGACGAGAAAAAGAAGTTTGGGTTATCGGTATTAAATCTAGTCTTTGTCTATATTCATTTAATTGTTCATCTTTTGAGGTTATTCTATCTTTGTATCCTTCAATACGTTCTTTAAGGGTTGAAATATTACTTTCGTATTTCCATCTTGCTAGTAAATACGATGCAGTAATTGAAAGAACAAGCAGCAAAATGAAAGTGAATGGTGCTTGGCTCACTGTGCTCCATTCTTTATTTATGTAATCAATTAATTCTTTCATAAGTACACCTCAAGTTTCTATTAATTTCTGTTTGTTAATCTCTCTTATAAGAAGGAATAACGGTAGCACTTTACTTAATACACTTTAACATATCACTATAATACTTATCATAATCTTCAAATCTATATATTGTTCTAAAATAGTGCCCTTCCTTCTGTAAAACAAACATTTGAATTTCTCCCCCAATACCCACTTTTTCCGCTATGGGGAGATTATCATCATAAAGTTTCTGTGATTTTATAAACTCAATAAACAATTCTACATGGTTTGAAACACTGATTTCATTATTATTAATTTTATCAATAATACCTTCCTGTGGCCTAACCCCTATACCATCACCCATCTTCTGTGGAATATAATTATCATTACATCTTAATGCATAGCCTTCCATTTCGTTAGTAATAGAATTAAAGCCAAAATGGTAAATAGTAGACGAAATTTCAGCCTTATATTCTTGTTCAATTTCTAATTTTAGTTTTGGTAAAATATCTTTAGCAATATCATTAAGTACAGTAATATTATCTACTAAGCAACGTTCTTCAACAAATTTGAACCATCTTAATAAGTGTTGTAGAGAACCAACACCACAAATTAAACACTTTATATGTGGAAGTGGGAACACCTTAGTGCAAAACCTCAAAGGTCTTTTATTCTCATCAAGCGCTAAAGTATCTGTTGCAACTAACACAGATTCTTTTGATAATATAAAGTCTACAGCAGTCATAAAAGTCTCCTGACACATAGTTCTTCTTCCATATAACTACACTTTTCACGAATCTAAGTATTCATCTAAGCCCACTAGAACAGTTCTTATGCAAAGTATGTTTCAATATGATGTGTTCTAGTCAATTGTATCATTTACCATATATGTTATCAATAAGGGTATTGCTTGTCACTGATTTTTCTATTTCTGAACAAATAAAAGTATTCCTTGAGTTAAAGCACATTTAAGGTATCTTTTATATAGATAATTGAGATCGTATTAAGAGAGATTCCAAAGATTATATATTTTAATGATATAAAAATAAGTATGAATTTCATTATCCTTTGCTTAAGCTTTATAAGAGGTTATCTTTATATCAACTGTATTTTACGAGTGTATCTTATATACCGATATAAAAATAGTTACATAACGCATGTTCCTTAATGGCGATTGCTTTATCGGCATTAAAATTATTAAATTACCGTCTACAAATCATATGTTTTCATAAACAAATGAAAGTGATAGAAAACTAGCCTAAAGTGCAGCTAAAAGAACATAAATCTATTATATAAGTGTCTATGATATTTGAATATGAATTAATAGATACAGATGATGTTAAAAAGAGTCTTATTACACAAGATTCAACAAAAACGGAACTTGGCATAAGGATAATACCTCTTACAAAAAGGGTTTTGTCTGAAGTTGGAATAGAATGGTATCAAGTATTGTTTTATAAGTGTATTGGTGTTAAAATACTATTCATAGGTTCATATAATTAACAATTACAGATAACATAAATAAAGATTTAATCATAAAACCTCGTGATACCAAGCTTTATATGTTTTATGTAGTATTTTTGCTACTGTGGCTTAGGGGTAGAGCAGCTCACTCGTAATGAGCAGGTCGTGGGTTCGATTCCCACTAGTAGCTCCAAATGAAATTCTAAAGCTGTTGCGTTATCAATTGATGATGCGGCAGCTTTTGTTTTGTGATATATTAAAAAACAACTGGAAATAATCTTGCATGATCTTTGAAAAAACAGTACTTGACTTTCCAGTGCAGGGGACAGTTTATACTAATGACGTAGAGGTGAAGAAATGTATAAAATAAGTGATTTTTCCAAAATTACAAATCTAACAATAAAAGCATTGCGATACTATGATGAAGAAAGTATTCTTACTCCTTCTCATCGTAATAATGAAAATTCGTACAGGTACTATGATGATAACGATTTTCAGAAAGCAATGTTAATTGTTATGCTAAGAACTCTTGATTTCTCTATTACTGAAATAAAGGACGTTTTGGCTAATTGTGATAATGTAAACGATTTATCGTATTATTTGGAAGAAAAGAAAAACATGATTGAAAGTAAAATTGCAAAAGAAAAAGAGCTTATTAAAAAAATCACTCTCTATATTAAACCGAAGAATATGGAGGATATTAGTATGAATTATGAAATTGAAGTAAAAGAAATTGCTCCAGTTACAGTAGCATCAATTCGCTATAAGGGAAAGTATAGTGATGTTGGAATGTATATTGGGAAAATTTACAAGGCAGTAAAAAACAATGGAGTAGGAGCACCCTTTAATTGCTATTACGATGCGGAATTCAAAGAGGAAGCAGATATTGAACTTTGTGTACCTACAAAAAAGCTCATAAATGACAGCTCTATTTCTGCTAAAAGGTTACCTTCAATAAAAGCCATTTGCACCACTCACACAGGTAGCTATGACAAGTTGAATTTAGCCTATAAAGCATTGTTTGATTATGCAATTGAACATAATATCCACTGCTTAACACCATCAAGAGAAGTTTATATTAAAGGCCCTGGAATGGTATTTAAAGGTAATGAAAACAACTATATAACGGAGATTATTATTCCCTATGAAGAGGTATAAGTATGCCAAATAACTATCAAAATGCAATCTCTGAGGTGCAGTAAGACGATACCATTAGAAGACATCATGAGATTAATATTTTTAATTAATAAGAAACTCATTTGAGATAATTTCAAGTGAGTTTCTTATTATTCTTGTTTTGCACATAATTTATCTTATTATTACATTTTCAGTGTTAAATTACCATTTTATGCTATAATTATAACAAATTGATCAATATTATTTTATATTCAAGGAGATCTATGAAACTAAAATCATTAATTCAATTTTCCACTTTTGGACTTGGAACAATTATATTTCGTTGGAAGAAACCAATCCTTGGTACTATTATTCTTACTGATAAGTGTAATCTTTCATGTAAACACTGTTCAGTTAATAATATTACTGGGGTTGTTCATCCTTATATTCAAATAAGAGAAGAGATGAAATGTTTATTTGAACAGGGAATAAGAATTCTGTTTTTTTGTGGTGGCGAAACATTTTTATGGAATGATGGCGATAAAACCTTAAGAGACTTAGTAAAAGAAGCAAAGCAAATGGGATTTTTAATTGTTAATGTTGTAACCAATGGTACATATACTTTGGATTTACCTGAAGCCGACTTAATACTTCTCAGTCTAGATGGCGGCAAAGAAAAACATAATGCTATACGCGGAGATACCTATGACACTATTTTACATAACATAGAAAATGCTGCTAGTGATAATATCTGTTTGTATATGGCAATTAATCAAATTAATAAAGACGATATTCAAGAGGTGTGTAATGTAGCAAAGAATACGAAGAATATTAGAGCTGTATCATTCAATTTCCATACACCTTATCCAGAGACTGAAAAGCTCCAGTTAACCGTGCTTGATAAGGAAAACTGCTGCAACAAAATCACTTCACTAATTAATGCTGGATATCCAATATTCAATTTGAAGAGTGCTTTCCCGTATATTATAAACAACAAATTTCATACGCCCTGTCATCAATGTGTTGTTATGGAAAATGGGAAGCAGTCTATTTGCGGTAGATGTATTGATATAGAAGGCTTATGTGATAAATGTGGGTACTTTTTTGCCGCAGAATATTCTTTGGTTTTTAATGGAAATATTAAAGTAATTTTTGAAATGCTTACGACTTATTTAAAATATATTTAGGAGATAATTATGCTACTGACTTCATTGATGCGTATATGTCTAACTCGTTCACTTAAAACCTTTCATTTTAAACACGAATATTCTAACCAGCTTGCTTATGAAAATCTACAGACCTTAGGCTTGTATGTTCATATTCCTTTTTGCCGTTCTCTGTGTAGTTTCTGCCCGTATTGTAAGGTTTTGTACAACTCAGAGACAGCAGATAAATACAAAAAAGCATTGTTAAAAGAAATTGATTTAGTTGGTAAACAGCAGAAGAGTAAGAAAACCGTTACAAGCTTATATTTTGGTGGTGGTACACCTGTTTTGATGCTGGAGCACTTAAAAGATATTATTGATAAAATAGCCCAATACTTTATTATAAAGGATGGAATAGGGGTAGAACTACACCCAGAAGATATCTCGGAAGATAATTTACAAAAATTGAAGCAAATGGGCGTCACAATGGTGAGTATCGGATTTCAGTCATTTAATGAAGACTGTCTTTCAAAATTAGGAAGAAGTGGACACTCATTTATAGATAAACTTCAACTTGTAAAGAAAATGAATTTTGATGTAGTTGATGTTGACTTGATTTTTGCAATTCCAAGTCAAACAGATGAAATAATCGCTAATGATATTAAAATCGCTTTTGATAATGGAGCTACTCAGATTTCAACCTATCCATTTATTGACTTTACATTTGCAAACAATGAGTATAAGCCAATGCCCGAGCACACAAAGAAACGAATGCTCAAGGCACTATCAGAGTACTGTGAAAGAATAGGTGTAAACAGAACTTCAGTATGGACCTTTGCCAAACATAATACAAATAAATATTCTTCAGTAACAAGGGATACTTTTTTAGGCTTTGGTGTTTCTGCAACAACATTATTAAAAGACAGCTTCAAAATTAATACCTTTTCGATAGAAGAATACATAAAGAGAACCGAGGAAAATAATCTTCCAACATCTCTTACTCTAGCTTTTACAATAAGACAAAGAGCTGTATATTATTTGTTTTGGAGTGCTTATGCTATGAGGATTTTTCCTAATAAATTTGAAAAGCTAGTAGGAAAACCTCTAAATAAGATGTTCGGGTTTGAATTTTGGATTTTAGAGAAGTTAGGCTTGGTTCACAAAAAAGATGAACAATATATTTTAACAAACAAAGCAGCTTACTATTATCATTACATAGAGCAAACCTATACTACAGCATATATAGATAAAATGTGGAATGTTTCAAGGAAAATTGCTTTCCCGAAAGAAATAATTTTAAAATAGCAAAATTGACTCAATCACTAAAACTCTATTTGTTGAAAACTAAATATTTATAACATATAATTAGACGTAGTGAAATTATATGTAGTCAAAATATACTACTGAACTAATAAAAAAAGATTATAAATCAAGTGTTTTATACGAGGGGAGTCACAATGAATTTTAAAGACCGTTATTTAGAGATTTACAATACATACATAAAACGCGAAGGTGCAGATAAATTAATGGAGTATATGCTCTCAAAATCAAGTGACTTTTTTACAGCACCTGCTAGCACAAGGTTCCATGGCGCTTATGAGGGTGGACTTGTAGAACATAGCCTCAATGTTTATGATAGCTTAAAGGACTATTTGTCACGAGATAGGGTAAAGAGTACCTACAAAATTAACTATGATGAAGAAAGTATCGCAATAGCTGCTCTTCTTCATGATATCTGCAAAATTAATATATACAAAGTAGGCTCAAGAAATGTTAAAGATGAGCGTGGTGTATGGCAAAGCGTTCCGACATATGAATATAATGATATATTGCCGTATGGGCATGGTGAAAAATCTGTATATATTATAACCGGATTCATGAAACTCACTAGGGAAGAGGCCTTTGCCATCAGGTATCACATGGGTTTTTCAGGAGTAGAAGATAAGCGTAATATTGGAGATGCCTTTGAGCAATACCCATTAGGTTTTGCACTGTGTACTGCTGACATGGAGGCAACATATTTTATTGAGGGTAAGGAGAGGTAATTATAATTTGAAATTTTTGCTAATTTATCATAAAATGAAAGTACAAAGATAAAAACACAGTTATGGTTGGTAGTCCAAATGCAGCAGAAATTTTACTGTCAGTAACCTGCCTACTATGGTTGTCAGTTCTTTGCTATGATAACATAAAAAAATGAAAGAAAAGCATAGGGGTAGATGAAAATGAAAACAGCATTATATTATTTTTCAGGTACTGGAAATTCATACGCGATGGCTAAAAAGCTGCAAAGTGAACTTGGTGATTGCGAGCTAATATCAACAATGGAATGTGTTAAAAATAAAAAGTATGAACTTTGTACTGAATTAGGATATGATGCTGTTGGTTTTGTATTTCCTCTATACTTTTTTAGTATGCCAAAAGCAGTTATTGATTTGGTTGAAAACATTAACTTATTGGGTATAAACTACATATTTGCAGTGATAACGAGAGGTGGGGCTGCCTGGCAGGGTGGTGCTCTAAGTCATCTCAAAGCTAAGCTTAAGAACAGGGGATTCTGCTTAAATGCAGGCTTTTATGTTAGAATGCCGGACAATTATATCGTTGCATATGATATACCTTCAAGTCAGACAAGAGAGAAATGTTTAAAACAAGCAAATGAAAAAATAAACTATATAGTACCCAAAATCAAAACTATGTTTCCTATCATCGAGTCTGAATATTCAGTGGCTTTTAGGCCTTTGGTTCATCACTTCTACCTTAAAAATCTTAATAAAAAAGACGATGGATTTTTTTCGGATGAGAAATGCAACTCATGTGGACTGTGTGAAAAGGTATGTCATTGTGAGAATATAAATATTGCAAGTGGAAAACCTCATTGGAATCATAAATGCCAGTTTTGTTTGGCATGTATTCATTATTGCCCTAACAAAGCCATACAATATAAAAAAGGTACTATTAATAGAGGAAGATATCACCATCCAGAGGTTCCATTGGTTGAGTATATTAAAATTTGATTTTTAGATTCAGAGAGAGTAAATATAACAACTCAATGCAAGAACATTATTTATATTTGGGTACTTATTAATTATTCTTAGGATACTTCTAAAATAGTACTTGGTTATAGGCAAAATATGGTAATATATTATTAATACTAAATCTATTTTGAAAGTAAAATATTTTTGAATAGAATAGGAAGTAATCTTTGTGAAAATTAGCGGGATTATTGATGAAATAAAAAGTAAAAATGTAAGTTTTAAAAATAATATTTCAAATAATTTATCAAATAAATTAGCTGATAAATTTGCTGGTAAATTTTTGCTTTTTTTCTTTTTAGCTATCGCTTATATGGAGATTGTCTTCAAAATATCTGTTTTTAATCAACTTTTTAATATAGGGTTCGTTTATATGATTCTTTTCTCTATACCTATAGGCCTTATTTTATATATATTATGTACATGCTGGAACAAAAAAACCAATCGTATTATGTCTATAATAATTACAACGGTGTTAACTCTAATATATATAGTACAAGTGGTTTATTATCAAGTTTTCTCTACATTTTTTGCACTCTTTTCTATAAATGGTGCTGGTCAGGTTCTTCAATTCTGGTACGAGATATTAATAGCTATTTCTAAAAATGCTGTAACAATTATATTTCTTATTGTTCCACTTTTCTTTTTAATAATTTTCGGAAAGAAATTAATGCCTATTGAAAAAGCAAAACCAAGCTTTAAAATAATTTTAGCTGGAGTAGCTGTCTTCTTTCAATTAATGACAACAACCTTGGTAATATTCTCGAATTACGGTGAACTAAGTACACATTTCCTATATTATAATTCAATAATCCCTGCTCTATCGGTTAACAGGTTTGGATTATTAACAAATACAAGATTAGATGTTAAGCACTTGGTTTTTGGATTTAATGCCACTGATGATATTACTGCGTTTGCGCTAGATGATACTTTAACCGATTCAGCAGATAATTCAATAAATACTTCAGTAAATACTTCAGTAAATGATTCTTTTAATAACAATGCTCAGGGCGAAAGCCAAAGAATTATCAATTATCCTCCGAAGTACCCAGTTGAAGTCGCACAGACTACAGTAGCTTCAGTTCCGGAGGTTACATATAATATGATGAATATAAACTTTGATAAATTAATTACAAATGAGAAAGACGATAATATTTCCGTTATGCATAAATATTTTAAAAGCTTAGAACCTTCAAAAAAGAATACATATACAGGGATGTTCAAGGGTAAGAATCTTATCCTTATTACTGCCGAAGGATTTTCTCCTTATGCTGTAAGTAAGAATCTAACGCCCACACTCTACAAACTGTCACAAGAGGGTTTCCAGTTTACCAATTTTTATACTCCGATTTGGGGCGTAAGTACCTCCGATGGTGAATATGTAGCATGTAATTCACTATTACCAAAGTCAGGAGTTTGGAGTTTCTTTAAATCAGGAAGTAATTATATGCCTTTTTGTATGGGTAACCAGCTAAAAAAACTAGGTTATGGCACTAGGGCTTACCATGATCATACCTATACATATTATAGCAGAGATATCTCACATCCCAATATGGGGTATATATACAAGGGCGTTGGAAATGGTCTTGATATGACAAAAACATGGCCTGAATCTGATCTTGAAATGATTGAAAAGACTTCAGATGAATATATCGGAACTACACCGTTTCATACATACTATATGACGGTGAGTGGTCATTTGAGGTATAGCTTTGATGGTAACTCGATGGCAAGTAAAAATAAAGAGCTTGTTAAAGCATTACCTTATTCAAATGCCGTAAAAGCTTATCTTGCATGTAATATCGAGTTTGACAAGGCGATGGAAGAGCTAATAACTCGTTTAGAGCGAGCTGGGATTGCACAAGACACAGTTATCGCAATAAGTCCAGATCATTATCCCTATGGACTTACTACAGATGAGATAAGTGAACTTGCAGGACACCCAGTTGAGAGTAATTTCGAGCTTTATAAAGGCGTATTTATACTTTGGTCAAAAGGAATGACACCTGTCAAAGTTGATAAGCCAAGCGCAAGCATGGATATTTTGCCTACAATATCAAATCTAATGGGGGTAGAGTACGACTCTAGATTATTAATGGGTAGTGATATTTTATCTGATTCATCACCGCTAGTAATATTCTCAAATTGGAGCTGGATAACAGATAAGGCAAGTTATAATTCAAAGGAGAGAAAGTTATTACTCGCTGATGGAGAAACCAGTGCAACAGTTGATAAAAAATATACAAGCAAGATTGCAAAACAGGTAAATAATAAGTTCAATTATTCCACTAAGATCCTTGAAACTGATTATTATAGAAAGCTGCTTAAATAATTGTTTTATGTTTATATGTATTTAAATAAGCTTTCCCAGATGTAATTCATTAACTTAACAGCGATGGTAGATGTATCCTATGGAAGGCGAATCGAAATTATTTGTTAGCGATAGAACGGCTGAAAGTTGAGTATTAATATATTTTTTTCAACGTATTGACAAAAACCTGTCCTAGATGCTATATTTTATACAAGTGGAGACGAGAAGAGACGAGATTAGATGAGACGAGATGAGAGATGAGCAAGGACTTCGGTTTGTTGCTTGTTGTAGTTCAAGCTTTATTGCTTGAATTATTAAATTAAATAATACTGAACTTCAAAACCTCTACTAATATTTTATTTGTGGAGGTTTTTTATATGGAAAAAAGAGTTGTATTAAAAGAAAAGAGAGCAGGTCTTTCAATTTCAGATGTAATTTTGGTTGGAGTTTTGCTGGCAGTTGGAGCAGTACTTAAGTTTGTTGTAGGAATTATGTTTACTGGAATGAAACCTAATTTCGTTATTGCAATGTATTGCTTAGCGATACTTTTAATTAAACCTAAATTTATTGAAGCAATTGTTATTGGGATTTTAGCAGGTGCGATATGTCAGGTTTTACCGGGAACACCGTATATAAACCTTATTAGTGAACCTATAGGCGCGATGGTAATGGTAATACTAGTTTATCTACCTCTGCAAATCAAAAAGTTCTCATTAAAGCCTATTGTTGGCACTTTTCTTACTACTTTAGTTAGTGGATTCACTTTTATAAGCATACTTTATGTTGCTTTTTATGCAGGAGCAAGTGTCAAAACTATTCCAATAGGTGTATTTTTTGGAATTATCGTTGTTACAGCAGTTTTAAATTCTATAATTGTTCAAATTCTATATATACCATTAAAACTAGCATTGGGACGTGATAAAAATGATTGAGTTCAAGGATTTCACATTTAAGTATAAGAAAAGTAAAAATAATGCACTCAGTGGAATAAATCTATCAATAAAAAAAGGTGATTTCGTTGGTGTTATAGGTAACAGTGGAGCAGGTAAATCGACTTTTACTTATGCATTAAATGGAGTCATACCACATCATTTTGAGGGTGATTTCTATGGAGAGGTGAAGGTTAACGGTTTGGATACTGTTGAATCATCACCCTCAGAGCTGTCATTAACAGTGGGAAGTGTTTTTCAGGATATTGATGGACAAATGGTGTCATCTGTAGTTGAAGATGAAATACTATTTGGTCTTGAAAATTTTGGAGTACCACACGAGGAGATTGAGAAGAGAGTAACTGATATTCTCAAGATGGTTGGTATTGAAGATTTGCGCTACAGAAATATAAATACTCTTAGCGGTGGGCAAAAGCAAAAGGTTGCAATAGCAGCAGTGGTAGTGCTAATGCCGGACATCTTAGTTTTGGATGAGCCCACCGCAGAGCTTGATCCTCAGAGTAGTTTACAGATATTCAATATGCTGAGGATGTTAAATGAAAAAATGGGAATAACCATTATTGTTGTAGAACAAAAAATAATGCTACTAAGCGAGTTTACAAAGCGTTTACTGATAATTAAAGACGGCAGCATTTATCTAGAGGGAACTCCACAGGAAGTCCTTAAGGACACCGCGGTACTTAAATTAATTGGAGTAAATTGTCCTAGAGTTGCATCCTTAGCAAACAATTTGAACGAGAGAAAATTATACAATGGTGCAACGCCTATTAATATTGATGAGGCTGTAACTATGGTTAGGGGTATTATCAAATGATTAAATTTAGCAAGGTTAGCTTTGCATATGACAAAAAGAATATTCTTGATGATATAAGCTTCTCAATAAACAAGGGTGAATTTGTTGCGATTGTTGGTAAGAATGGTGCTGGCAAAACTACACTTATGAAGTTGTTTAATGGACTACTAAAACCAACCTCTGGTAATGTTATTGCTGCAAATTTGGATACAAAGCTAACGAAAACCAGTGAGATTGCTAAGCATGTGGGCTTTTTGTTTCAAAATCCCGACAGGCAAATTTGCCAGAATACTGTGAAGGATGAAATCACATTTGGTTTGAAATGTGTATTTAAAGACAGAAGTGAAATAGAAAAGAGATGTAGAGATACAATTGCAAGCTTTGGTCTTGCAGGTGAAAAGGATCCGTTTTCTTTAAGTAGGGGAGAACGGCAGAAGGTAGCGCTGGCATCTATTATTGCGCTTTCTCCAAAGATTCTGGTACTTGATGAACCGACGACAGGTTTGGATTATAAGGAATGCATGCAAATCATGGAGATTATAAATGAACTGAATCAAAAGGGTACTACAGTAATAATGGTATGCCATGATATGGAGTTAGTTGCTGATTTCGCACAGAGGGTTATAGTTATTGGGGAAGGAAGTATTTTGGTAGATGATTCTTGCAAAAAGGTCATGATTGATGCAAATGTATTGCAAAGCGCATCACTTGCTCCTCCACAAATTGCAGAATTAGCAATAAGACTGGGAGATGATTTTCAAGGCATTCTGACGTTAGATGAAATGACAAACAAAATAGAGAGCAGGTGCTTGTCATGAAAGGCATATTAGAGTTTTCACAGGGTGAAACCATCATACACAAGCTAAACCCACTTACCAAAATGCTACTTGCGTTATTACTATGTATGAGCAGCTTTGTAAGTAACAATATATTAATGGCAGTTGCCATTATAGCTCTAAATATTATTATTGGGTACATGGCAGGTATTCCCAAAAAGGCATTATCACTATTATCAACGCTACTAAAAGTAGGCTCTTTCTTGTTTTTGATACAAATACTTTTAATTAGAACAGGTAATCCCATTTTAAACTTGCCACTAAACCTGGATATAACTGATATTGGACTAAAGTTCTCTTTACTACTTGTACTCAGACTTGTGGGTGCGACAATGCCCTTGGTACTGATGCTGACGGTTACTAGAATGAGTGATTTGACAAATGTGTTAGTACAAAAGCTACACATCCCATATAAATATACTTTTGCATTTATAACAGCTTTGCGCTTTATCCCAATATTTGAAAATGAAATGAATGGTATAATAGAGGCTCAAACGGCACGAGGGGTTGAGTTTGATACAAAAAATCCTATTAAAAAGTTAAAACTTGTATTACCACTATGCGTGCCTCTTTTGATTTCATCAGTAAAGCGCATTGAAGGTGGGGCAATATCCGCAGAATTAAGGGGCTTTAATGTAAGGCAAAAAAATAGTGGCTACAAGAAGTACTATTTTAATATATTTGATTATTCAACTATATTAGTGTCGGTGATAATGCTTGTGGCTAGTTCACTAGTAGCATAACAACTTTAATGTACACTACCACTCTTTTTCGGGATCGAAGCCATAAATTTGTACAATGTCCAAAAGCTTGCTTCTTGCAATATCTTCGGGTGTAACAAATATACCGCTATTATTGTCTATATCATAGCCAAAGTGAATAAAAGCTTGATAAATCAATTGAGAACAATTCACAGCTACAAACTTGTCGCTGTGTTTTTTTGATGCAAAAATGTTATAATCTACACCAACTAAATCTTTAGCTGCATACTCCGCAATTTGGTCTAACTTTTCTTGATCTACACCTCTCAGCCTCATCAGCTTAAAAGTAGAATATGACTGCCATTTGGAAATGTTTTGCTGCATACTTATTGTTCCTGGTTCCAAGGATTCCAGCGTGATGCCGTTCTTTGCATCGATTACAAGTCCACAATGACCATGCCTCCAATACAGCGTATGAGTTGATTTAGTAACAAGAATATCACCGTTTCTAAGTGGTGCTATTTTAGGACTTTTATTAATCATTGTGCTGCTTACTACCAAATTCTCCTGTGAAGTAAAAGGGTTTAGTTTTTCAACATAAATCTTATTTTTTGTATAATAACTATCTTGATAGGATAGTATTTTATTGAGACCATTTTCCTGAGATAGCAGATCATCGATTGCTACTTTAGCTAGTCCTGTTTGCGAGAATAAAAGGGAATAGTCCGTCTGGTGTATAACTTTGTTATTCAGTATTGGTGCTATATCAACCTTGGGTGATTGGGGCGAATAATTGGAATTATACATATTTGTAAATATAAAAACACAGTACAAATTTATAAACAAAGTAAAAATACTAATAATTATTTTGTTTTTGATTTTCATCTTACGCACTAGCTCCACTCCTATAGTAATCTACACAGTTTGAATGTTAATTACACCTAATTGAATTAATTGAATACACTTATGCTATGTACATAGATTCTATTAATAATTAATGTATATAGTATCTGCAAAAACAAATTCATAATACGTATTTTTATTAATTTCAGACAAAATTTAGTAAAAATATGTATAGTGTATATTAGAATATTGAAAGAGCCATGTTTGGCTTAGAGGGGTTTTAGTGATGAGAAGAGGTAATTATTTAGTTGGTTTATTGCTTATAGCTATAGGAGCAATCGTTTTAGTTTTAAAGACAGTATTTGATATTAGAATATTTGAATTTGACTCATATGACTTCTGGGTGTTTATAGTATTACTTGTCGGGATAGCATTTGAGCTTGGATTTTTCCTTTCAGGTTCAAAGCCAGGATTATTGATACCTGGTGGAATTATAACTACTATTGCATTATTATTTATGTTTGAGGTAGCAACGGATTGGTATTTTGCTGAGTATACTTGGCCAGTTTATATTTTATCTGTAGCTATAGGACTATTTCAGATGTACCTGTTTTCTAAGAGGGAAAAAGGATTACTTATTTCAAGCTTGATAGTTGGTGGAGTAGCAGCTTTTTGTGCTATAGCTGTTGTTATCAGTCAGCTAACAAATGATTTAACTGACTTATTTATTCCTGTTGCTTTAATTGCAGGTGGTATAGCTTTATTCTGTAGTGGTTCTGCTAGAAAAAAGTCTCAATATTAACTAATTAATTGTTATTTTTTACATACTTCCAAATAGTTTTATGGTATATTATAACTAAGCTGGAGGTGTGTTTATGGAGTGGAGAAAGCTAAGAGAGCAGCAAGAGAATTCTTTGAGTCCTTTTGCTGCTAAAAGTATAAATTCTTTTGGCAGACTGATTGATGAGGAAAAATGTCACATAAGAACTGATTATGAGCGAGATGGAAATAGAATTTTATATTCAATGGATTTTAGAAGACTGAGGCATAAAACTCAGGTTTTTTTTAATGCTAAAAATGACCATATTTGCACTCGGATGGAACATGTTCTCAATGTTGGTTCAATAGCGAATACGATAGCAAGAACTATAAATATGAATCAGGATCTTACCTATGCAATAGCAATGGGACATGACTTAGGACATGCCCCTTTTGGTCATAGTGGTGAACGTGTTCTTAATAAATGTATGAAAAAAATTGATAGCAATTGTGGCTTTACGCATGAATTGCATAGTCTTAGGGTAGTTGAAAAACTAGCTACTAGACTGTCAAAAGAAAAAATACACGAGAGCTGTGGACTTAATCTTACCTTTGAGGTTAAAGATGGTATAGTATCACACTGCGGAGAAAATTATAACGAATATGTTTTAAACAGAGATTTAAGTAAAACTCCTGCGTATTTGAATAATATTAATAATCAAGTTGGGCTTCCGTTTACATTGGAGGCATGTATTGTAAGATTGGTAGACAAGATTGCTTATGTTGGTCGAGATATAGAGGATGCACTTAGAGTTAAGTTGATGGATGAACAGGACATTCCAAAGGATATAAGAAATGAACTAGGACATTCTAATGGAGAAATAATAAATACATTGGTATCCGATTTGATAGAAAACAGTTATGAAAAAGATTGCATACAGCTTAGCCCTTCAAAAGGTGATGCGCTTGAAAAGCTTATAAATGAAAATGTAAGACTTATATACAAAGCTGATAAAATTACGCGCTATGAAAAGATTGCTGAGAATACACTTGAAGGCCTGTTTGATAGCTTGCTAGATAGCCTCAATGATGTTCCACAGCTTCAGTTTAGCGAAAATAAGGTTTATAGAATGTTTTACAATTATATTATTGATAAAGGTTATGATGAAGCTGAAAGTAATGCCCAAAAGGTAATTGATTTTGTTGCAGGTATGACAGATTCCTTTGCACAAAGCTGCTTTGAAGAAATTTATTGGATGTAGGTGATAACATATGAGTAAAGAAAACTTTCATTTTTTTGCATTCCTGTCTAGGATGAGATACATTAATAGATGGGGTTTGATGAGAAACACGTATACTGAAAACATACAGGAGCATAGCCTTCAGGTTGCCATTATCGCACATGGCTTGGCTGTGATAAGAAACATCTATTTTAATGGTGAAATTAATCCTGAAAGAGTTGCTATTCTCGCAATGTTTCATGATTGCAATGAAATTATAACAGGTGATATGCCGACACCAATAAAATATTATAATCCTCAAATCAGCAAAATTTACAAAGACATTGAGGATATATCCAAGGAAAAAATTATTTCTATGTTGCCAGAAGAAATGGCTGACGAATACTACTCATTATTCTTCAAAAATCCAGATGATGTAGACTGTTGGAAGCTTGTTAAGGCCGCAGATAGAATTTCGGCATACATTAAATGTATAGAAGAAGTAAAGGCTGGAAATAACGAGTTTAAAAAGGCTAGTGAATCCATATTGCAAACAATACAGGAAATAGAGCTAGAAGAAGTCTCTTATTTTATGAACAAATTTCTTCCTAGCTTTAATTTATCACTAGATGAGATTGATTAAAGGTTTTATTATATTATTGACAATAAAAGTATATATAATTAAAATTGTATAGTACAAAAATTTACACCCTCAAATATATATTATTTTGAATTAACAAGTTACAATCTCAATCAAAAAGGGGTATTTAAATGACATATGAAGAAAACATAGGTAGTATATGTATAATAAACGGAGAAGCATTACCTAAGGAGAGCTTAAATTTATATACACAAGATAAATATACTGCTTTCTATGAGGTTATTAGGATTATAAAAGGGATTCCTCTTTTTTATGAAGATCACTATGCAAGACTTAAAAACTCGATGATTAAGTCAAATTATGAATTGGCTCTGTCAAAAAGAGATCTTAAAGATCAAATAGAAATGGCTTGTAAGTTGAACAAGTTTTCTGATTGCAATATAAAAGTAATTGTTCTTCAAAATGAAGTTGAACAAATCATGTTGGTTTTTGTAAATAAGTTCTATTACCCAACAAAACAAGAATATGATAATGGTGTAGCGTGTTGTACTTTACATCTTAAAAGAAGTAACCCAAATATAAAGATGATTCATATTGGCTATAAAGAAGAGATAAAGCGTGTGGCTACTGAAAACAATGTTTTTGAAGTTCTCCTAGTTAATGATGATGGCAAAATAACTGAGGGTAGCAAGTCAAATACGTTTTTTATCAAAGGTAATAAAATATATACGTCTCCGGTAGACTATATTTTAAAGGGTATAACTAGGCAGTCTGTAATAGATGTCTGTACAAACCTGGGCTATGAAGTTATAGAAACCCTTATTGGCATAGACTCATTAACTAGTTTTGATGCTGTTTTTATAACTGGCACGTCAATAGATGTCTTACCAGTAAAAATCATAAATGATTATTGTATAGATTCAGCGAATAATTCCACAACTCAGCATGTGATGGCAAGCTATAATAGTCTTGTTAATTCATATATAAATAATAACTAAAAAAGTTATTATTAAAAATAAAATTTGGAGGTTAATTTATGAGGTATCTTGAAAATGCAGTTAGATTTACGTTTAAAAACTTTTTAATTACTTTGCCACTTTTGATTTCAATGGCAATACCTGCTTTAATTATGGGAGTAGGAAGTCTTGGTTTATTAGCTAACATGGGCAAGTTTCAGCAAATAATTCAAGATATGGTTAGTGGTGGAGCCTATAATTTTACTCCAGATATGTTCTATGATTTGTATACGCCAACAGTAATTATAAGTATGGTAGTTGCTGGAATGCTATCTATTATCCTTGCAATTCTTGTTTACCCTATTACTTATGGACTTATCAATAAAAAGTATGAAACAGGAAATGCAAATTTTAGTGACATGACAAGTTGTTTGTCCAAATATATTGGTAGATATATTCTATGTGGTTTATTAGGTATAGCGATAGTTATTGGAGCATCATTAGTATTTGGTATACTTATTGGAATAGGTGCTATAATAGCTGCAACCGTGAATGTGGTTGTTGGAGTAATACTTATAGTTATGTTTATTTTAGCGTCTATTGTAGGAAGTGTTGCTCTAGGTATATATATGTCCTTGTGGTTCACAGCAGTTTGCATTGAGGACACTGGTATTATACAGGGCTTAAAGAACTCGTTTAAATACGTATCAGGAAGCTTTTGGACAATACTTGGTATTTCCTTGTTAATATCATTATGTAGTTTCGTTGTAAGCGCGATTCTTAACCTCGTCTTAGGATGGGTTCCTATAATAGGCAGTGTCGTATCACCTGTTGTTTCAGGTTTAGCAGGATTTATTACTATTGTTTTTTACTTTGAAATTTATCGTGAGAAGACTGGGAGATTTAGTACTCCTGAGACTTTTGGTCAGATTAATGGTGGAGTTCAATAGACTTAAAAATTATATCGATAATATTTTAATTTTAAATTTGATATTTTCAGAAGAACCTTGCTCCACTTCATGGGTGGAGCAAGGTTCTTCTTATGAAAAAATAACAATTATTATATGAAAAGTACTTGACAAACAAAAGTCGTAATGTTATTTTTAGTATATAATTAGCACTCAACGATATAGAGTGCTAACAAAAGGGGTGATGAAAGTGCTACTTGACGATAGAAAACTTAGAATACTACAAGCAATAATAGATGATTATATTCATTCTGCAGAACCTGTCGGATCTAGAACTATTGCCAAAAAGCACGAGCTTGGACTTAGTTCAGCCACTATTAGAAATGAAATGGCTGATTTAGAGGATATGGGATTTTTAGAACAGCCCCACACCTCTGCTGGAAGGGTTCCATCAGATAAAGGTTATAGACTATATGTAGATCAATTAATGCAAATTAATGAGCTTTCAGAAACTGACACAGAAAAAATAAGAAATGCTATGGACATTAAAATAAATGAGCTTAGTCAGCTAATTAGAAATGCTTCGGTAGTAATGTCAAAGTTCACCAAATACACATCTTTGGCTGTTACTCCTCATACAAAGAAGAGTGCTTTAAAAGCTGTTCAAGTCGTTCCTATTGAGCAGGGTAAGGCACTTGTTATTATAGTTACAGATTCAAATATTGTACGTAACAGTTTGATAAGGATAGAAGAGAAAATCACACCAGATTTTTTAATACAGGTATCAAACATGTTAAATGAAAAGCTCAAGGGATTTACACTTGAGATGCTGAAATCAAATTCTATAAAAAATGAGATTGAGCAAACGACATCACTACCACATGCATTAATAAAGCCAATACTTGATGGTATTGAAGACTTAATAAAGACAATTGATCAGCCGGAGATATATCTAGAGGGTACCACAAACATTTTGAATTTTCCTGAATTTAAAGAGGTTCAGAAGGCAAAAGACTTTTTAAACATTCTTGATGAAAAGAAATTAGTGTCAGACATTCTTATTAGCAACCTGTATAGTAACAATGACATAATAATTCAAATTGGAAATGAGAATATTATAGAAGGTATCAAGGAATGCAGCTTAGTAACGGCATCCTATAGTGTTGGAGATCGTGTGATTGGTACAATAGGAATTATTGGACCAACCAGAATGGAGTACTCAAAGGTTGTTTCATCAATGAATTATATACGTAATAAAATTAATCAGGAGATTTTAAAACTTCTGGGAGATGGATAGCAAAAATAAGGAGGTAAATACTAGTCAATGAAAAAAGAAAAGAATTCCAAAGAAGAAAAAGAACAGTTAAAAGCAAACCAAATAGATGAAAATGATATAGCCACGCAGTGTGACTGCAATTCTGATTCATCTTGCAATTGCAATAAAGAGTGTGATGAAGAGTGTGATGTAGATTCGTTTAATACGTGGATTGAGGAACTTCAGGCAAAGCTTGAAGAAAAAACACGCCAGTGCGAGGAATATGTGAATGTTATTCAACGTGCAGCTGCTGAATTTGATAACTATAAAAAGCGTACTATTAAAGAAAAAGAAGCTCTTAGCCTTGATGTTTCAATTGATACTGTAAATGCATTTCTACCTGTTGTTGACAATCTTGAAAGAGCATTAATTGCGGCAGCGGAGATGGAAAGCAATCCGCTTAAAGATGGTGTTGAGCTTGTAATGAGACAGCTAAAAGAGTGTTTGGAGAAAATTGGAGTTGAACCAATTACTGCGGTAAATGCTCCATTTGATCCTGAACTTCACAATGCTGTAATGCATGTAACTGATGATGAAAATGGAGAAAATGTAGTTATTGAGGAATTCCAAAAAGGTTATGTTATGAAGGGTAAAGTAGTTAGACACAGTATGGTTAAAGTTGTAAATTAATTCATTTTAAATAATTAAAATCGAGTAAAATTATTAGTTAATATATTAAGGAGGATGTTTGGTTATGGCAAAAGTAATAGGTATTGATTTAGGTACTACAAATTCATGTGTAGCAGTTATGGAGGGTGGCGAGCCTGTAGTTATCGCAAATCCAGAAGGTAATAGAACTACTCCATCTGTTCTAGCTTTTTCAAAGACTGGTGAACGTATGGTAGGTCAGGTTGCTAAGAGGCAATCAGTAACAAACCCAGAAAGAACAATTAGTTCAATCAAAAGAGATATGGGAACAGATCGAAAGGTTGAAATAGATGGTAAAAAGTATTCACCACAAGAAATTTCTTCTATGATACTTCAAAAGTTAAAAGCAGATGCAGAAGCATACTTAGGAGAGACAATTTCACAAGCTGTTATTACAGTTCCAGCATATTTTAGTGATGCTCAGAGACAGGCTACTAAAGATGCAGGTAAAATAGCTGGTTTAGAAGTACTTAGAATAATAAATGAACCAACAGCTGCTGCTCTTGCATATGGTCTTGACAAAGAGCATGATCAGAAAATAATGGTATATGATTTAGGTGGAGGTACATTCGATGTATCTATACTTGAAATCGGAGATGGCGTATTTGAAGTTTTATCAACAAACGGAAATAACAGACTTGGTGGAGATGATTTTGACCAAAGAGTTATAGATTTCTTGGCTGATTCATTTAAGAAAGAAAGTGGAATTGACCTTAAAAACGACAAGATGGCGATGCAAAGATTGAAGGAAGCAGCTGAAAAGGCTAAGATTGAGCTTTCAGGAGTGACTTCATCAAATATAAATCTACCATTTATAACAGCTGATGCTTCAGGACCAAAGCACTTGGATGTAACACTTTCAAGAGCTAAATTTGATGAAATAACAGCAGACTTAGTAGAAAAAACTATGGGTCCTTTAAGACAAGCTATGCAGGATGCTAATCTTACACCTGAAAAAATTGACAAGCTATTGTTGGTTGGTGGTTCTACAAGAATCCCAGCTGTACAAGATGCAGTAAAGAAATACTTAGGTAAAGATCCATTTAAAGGAATTAATCCTGATGAATGTGTAGCTGTTGGTGCAGCTATTCAGGCTGGTGTATTAACTGGCGAAGTTACAGGACTTTTACTACTAGATGTTACTCCACTGTCTTTAGGTCTTGAAACTCTTGGAGGAGTTTGCACAAAGTTAATTGAGAGAAATACTACTATACCAACTAAGAAGAGCCAAGTATTTTCAACAGCGGCTGATGGTCAAACTAGCGTTGAGATACACGTTCTACAAGGTGAAAGAGAAATGGCTCAGTATAACAAGAGCTTAGGTAGATTCCAGCTTTCAGGTATTCCATCTGCACCTAGAGGTGTTCCACAAATCGAAGTAACCTTTGATATAGATGCTAATGGTATAGTACACGTATCAGCTAAAGATTTGGGAACAGGCAATGAGCAGAAAATCACTATTGCAGCTTCAACAAATCTTTCAGATGCAGATATTGACAAGGCAGTTAAAGAGGCTGAAAAGTTTGCTGGTGAAGATAAGAAGCGTAAAGAAGAGATTGATGCTAGAAACAGTGCTGATTCTCTAATATATCAGTCTGAGAAGTCATTGAAAGACCTTGGTGATAAAGTTTCTGCTGAAGATAAGACTAAGATAGAAGACGGCATTAACCAGGTTAAGGAATCACTTAAAGGCACTGATACAGAAGCTATAAAAAAGGTAACTGAAGAGCTACAACAAGCTTTCTATGATGTTTCTTCAAAGATATATCAACAAGCTGGAGGTGCTCCAGGAGCTGATCCAAATGCTGCAGGTTTTGGTGGACAACAAGGTGAAACAGGTAATGGAACAGATGACAATGTTGTTGATGCAGACTACAAAGTAGTTGACGACGACAAATAAATATATAATAATGTATAGGGGCTTAATAGCCCCTATAGCAATTAAAAGAAAAAATTAATTGAGAGTATTTGCCCAAAATTTATGTAGAAGTGCACGCCAAAGCTTAAAATATTTTTAGCTCTGGCTTATTTTATACTGTAGAAAAGTATAAGTGCAACTAAGTTTTCTTTAGTTTATTAGTTTTGGTAATTAGATAGGAGTTGAATAGGGTGGCAGAAAAGAGAGATTATTACGAAATATTAGGGGTTGAAAAAGGTGCTTCTGATGCTGAGTTAAAGAAGGCATACAGAAACATGGCAAAGAAGTTTCATCCCGATGTTAATCAAAACGATAAGAGCGCAGAAGCAAAATTCAAAGAGGTTAACGAAGCATATGAGGTGCTAAGTGATGAGGGGAAGAGGAGCAGGTATGATCAATATGGTCACGCCGGAACTGACCCTAATGGATTTGGTGGAGGTGCTGGCGGTTTCTCATCTGATTTTGATTTTGGAGGAATAGGTGATATATTTGAAACCTTCTTTGGAGGCTCAGGCTTTGGTGGTGGAAGAACAAGATCAAAGAGAGGTCCTCAAAAGGGAGCAGACTTAAAATATGCAGTTGAGATTTCTTTTGAGGAAGCCGCATTTGGTATTGAAAGAGAGATATCAATCAGTAGAATGGAAGTGTGCTCAAAATGTACTGGATCAGGTGCAAAGCCTGGTACACAAGCTAACACTTGTAAGCATTGTAACGGAACAGGTCAAGTTCAGGTAAAACAAAACACACCGTTTGGGCAATTTGTTAACGCAAAGACCTGTGATGTTTGTAGAGGAGAAGGTAAAATTATTACTGAGCCTTGTCTTGCATGTAATGGAAAAGGTAAGCTCCGAAATAACGTTAAAATCAAAATAGATATTCCAGCAGGTATAGATGATGGTCAGACCATTTCCTTAAGGGGAGAAGGAGATCCAGGTAGCAAAGGCGGCCCAAGTGGCGATTTATTCTTAAGTGTAAGAGTAAAACAACATGCTTTATTCAAAAGGCAGGGTACTGATGTAGTATGTGATGTTCCAATCACCTTTGCACAGGCGACTTTAGGAGCTGAGATTGAAGTGCCTACATTAGATGGAAGAGTAAAATATACTGTTCCTGAGGGAACTCAAACGGGATCAGTATTTAGACTAAAAGGAAAAGGAATACCATTTCTACAACGTAATGGACGTGGAGATCAGTATGTTAAGGTCAATATTGAAGTTCCAAAGAAGTTAAATGATAGACAAAAGGCTTTGTTAAGAGAATTCTCAGAAATTAGCGGAGATGAAACGCATGAGCAGAGAAAAGGTTTTTTTGATAAAATGAAGGATGCATTTAAGTAAAACTTTTGGAGGACCGCTATGAAATGGTACGAGATACGAGTGAATACAACTGATGAAGCAAGTGATGCAGTTTCGGAGATGCTTACTTCGATGGGTGCTGGTGGTGTTGCTATAAAGGATCCCTTTGACATACGAAAGGAATTATTAAAGCCAAATACGTTGGATTATGCAGATGATGAGTTCCTAGCTTCACTTGGTGATGAGGTTATTATTCAGGCATACTTTCAAGATGGTTTAGAAATTACGGACCTCTTAAAAAAAATAAATGACGGACTACACAACATTTCTCAGTTTCTTGATGTAGGTAAAGGTTTTGAAGGCTATGGTGAAGTTGACGATGAAGATTGGTCTACTTCCTGGAAAAAGTACTATAAGCCATTTAAACTTACTGATAGGATTGTTATTAAACCTACATGGGAAGAATACAATGCGCTTTTAAGTGATATAATAGTGGAAATGGATCCTGGTATGGCTTTCGGAACTGGAACCCATGAGACTACACAAATGTGTTCGATATTATTAGACAAATATATCAGGGATGAATGTGAAGTTCTTGATGTTGGTTGTGGTACAGGAATATTATCAATAATAGCGGCTAAACTTGGGGCAAAAAGCGTTAAAGCCATTGATATCGATGCGGTAGCAGTAAAGGTTGCAAATGAAAATATTACGATAAATAAAGAAAACTCCAAAATAAATGCTTTCAAAGGTATTTTAACTGACATAAAGATAGAAGAGCAAAAGTATGATATTATTGTCGCAAATATAATTGCAGATGTAATTATTGACTTGTCGTCACTTATACCTTATTATTTAAAAATAGACTCTTTTTTTATTACATCGGGTATAATTAAAGAGAGAAAACAAGATGTTTTAGACGCTTGTTCAAAAAATGGAATGTCTTGTATAGAAACCCTGGAAATGGGTGAATGGGTGGCAATGGTGTTCAAATGTCTAGATACTTTATAAACAGTACACAGATAACCAAAAATCAAATAACTATTATTGGTGAGGATTATCAGCATTTAAAAAAGGTTTTGAGAGCCGTAAAAGGTGACTTTATTACAGTTTGCTGTGATGGCTTTGATTATACAACAGAAATAAGTGAAATTAGTAGTAATTCAATCAGTTCTATCATTATAGATAAAAAGAAAAATTTAACTGAAGCTGCTCTGAAGGTAACGCTTTTTCAAGGGCTACCTAAGGCAGATAAAATGGAACTAATTGTTCAGAAGTGTATCGAACTGGGGGTTAATGAAATAGTCCCAGTTATAACTGAAAGATGTATTTCTAAAATAAATACAAGCAGCGACGCACAAAATAAAGTTTCAACATGGCAAAAGATTGCATTAGAGGCTGCAAAACAATGTAATAGAGGAATAGTCCCTAAAATAGGTATACCTATTAAATTTATTGAGGCTACTCTATTAGCTTCAAAGATGGATTTGTCAGTAATACCTTATGAGAAAGAGAGTGCGACAGGCTTTAATACTGTAGTATCAAAATGCTCAGATGTTGTCACCGCTTCAATTTTTATTGGTCCAGAAGGCGGTTTTACACAGCAGGAAATACAGTTTGCTGAGTCTCAAAATATAAGAAAAATATCTCTTGGTCCTAGAATTCTTCGTACAGAAACGGCTGGGATGGTAGCTTTATCACTAATGATGTATGAATTAGGAGATGTATCTAATGGAAGAAATAAAGTTTGTAATTGTTGATGATGCTGTATTTATGAGAACCTTAATAAAAAGAATGATAGAAGAAAATACAAACTATGTAGTTGTGGGCGAAGGTTCAAATGGATATGAAGCTATTGATCAAGCAAAGAAACATCAACCGGATATAGTTACTCTTGATATAACTATGCCTGAAATGGATGGCATTTTGGCAATAAAGGAAATACTTGAAGCATGTCCAAAAACTAAAATCATCATGGTTTCTGCTATGGGTCAACAATCGATGGTTATTGATGCTATAAAGATGGGAGCAAAGGATTTTATAGTTAAACCCTTTGATAAAACTAGAGTTCAACAAGCAATTGAGAATGTTTTGAAAATGCAATAGCTTTCTAATTTAATAATAATAATTAATTGATGGGGGAGATTAAATCCTCCATTTTTCATATAATTTCTTTTTTATTTCTGTACGTAAAATCAGGTTATCTGATTTCTAATAAATAGGAAATAAAATTTCACTATTCTAAGAACTCTTCTTTTTGGGCAATACTTTATTAATATACCTCATAATCCTTAGCAATTTGGAGCAAACTGATTAAAATAAAAGAAAAATATATTAAAAATAGTAAATAATCCTTTAAATAATACTAAATTGTGTTATAATACTAGACGTGATTAATAGTTTTTAAAAAGCTCATGTAATGGAGGACATTATGGTTAGGAGCATGACTGGGTTTGGCAGAGGAACCTATAGTGAGAGTGGTAAAGAATTTACTGTTGAAATTAAAAGTGTAAACCACAGGTATGTAGATTTCTATATCAAGTTGCCTAGGCAAATTGCGTTTCTTGAGGAACGAGTAAGAGAAATAGTTTCTAAAAGTCTATTTAGAGGAAAAGTTGATATATTCATTTCGTTTGAGGATCGTGCAGATGATTCGAAAGGTGTTACGCTAGATGAAGCATTAGCTAGTGCATACATTCAGGCTGCTCAAAAACTTAAGGACAAATACAACTTAATTGATGATATAAGTGTATCTTTAGTGTCTAGATTTCCAGACGTTTTACGAATTGAAAAGAATGATGACGATGAGGAACAACTTTGGGAGATATTGAATAATGCGTTAGAACTAGCTACTACTTCTATAATTCAAATGCGTGAAAAAGAAGGTAATGAACTCCGAACTAGTTTGCTACAAAAAGCAGATTTTATCGAAGATATTATTACTCAAATATCTAAAAGAAGTCCTGAAGTCGTTTTAGAATACAAAAAAAAGCTTGAAAATAGGATTAAAGAACTTTTAAATCAACAAACTATTGATGAGAATAGAATTGCAATGGAAGTTGCTATTTTTGCAGATAGATGTGGCATTGATGAAGAGCTAGTTAGATTGGGAAGTCATTTAGTTCAGCTTAGAGATATATTAGGTATCAATAAGCAACCAGTTGGCAGAAAGCTCGACTTTTTAGTTCAGGAAATTAACAGAGAAATTAATACTATTGGCTCAAAGTCAAATGATATTATAATAACAAAAAATGTTTTAGAACTTAAAAGTGAAACTGAGAAAATTAGAGAGCAAATCCAGAACATTGAATAACACCAATGAAGTAAAATACTAGGAGGACATATGAAGCTTATAAACATTGGATTTGGAAACATTGTTTCAGCAAATCGGTTAGTTGCAATAGTTAGTCCAGAATCTGCGCCTATTAAAAGAATTATTCAAGAGGCAAGGGACAGAGGAATGCTAATAGATGCAACATATGGCAGAAGAACCAGAGCGGTTATTATTACAGATAGTGATCATATTATTTTATCAGCAGTTCAGCCAGAAACAGTAGCACATAGACTGAATGCAAAAGATGTTGATGTAAACGATACTGATGATGATTCCGTTGACGATTAGGAGGGGCTATGCTGCAAAAAGGCCTATTAGTCGTAGTATCAGGTCCATCTGGAACTGGTAAGGGTACAGTTTGTCAAAAACTATTATCGCAAAGAAATAATGTGAGGTATTCTGTTTCAGCAACAACGAGGAAACCGCGTGAGGGTGAAATAGAAGGAAAGAATTATTTCTTTGTTTCTGAAAGTAAATTTTTGGATATGCTTGACAATGATGCATTAATTGAATGGGATAAATATTGTGATAATTATTATGGAACGCCTAAAGAATATGTAGAATCGTGTCTCGAAGAAGGATTAGATATAATTTTAGAGATTACAGTTGAGGGCGCGCTAGAGATAAAGCAGAAATATCCAGAATGTGTCCTTATTTTTATTCTTCCTCCTTCCTTTGAGGAGCTCCGAAGAAGAATTGAAAGCAGAGCGACTGAATGCTGTGATGTTATAGAAAAAAGATTGGAACAAGCTTCAGATGAATTGAAGCACGTTTCTAAATATGATTATTTGATTCTAAATGACAGTGTGGACAACGCTGTTTTGAATATAGAGAAAGTATTAGATGCAGAGCGATTAAAACCATCAAGAAATATTGCATTAATAAATAGCTTAGCAAAGTAAATAGGAGGTAGTTACATGATTTACCCTTCAATAAATGATTTGATGAAAAAGGTTGATAGTAGATATACGTTAGTTGTTGAGGCTTCTAAGAGGGCTAGACAGTTAGTAGAAGGAGCACCAAAACTTTCAAAGGTAAATTCCGAAAAAGAAGTTACTATTGCTATACATGAGATATCAGAAGGTAAAATATCATATATAAGACCAATGAACATAATTTAATAGGGGGAATTATAAGTGGCAGCTGAAAAGACAATGGAAAAAATAGTTTCTTTAGCTAGAAATAGGGGCTTTGTATACCCGGGTTCGGATATATACGGTGGGTTAGCTAATTCATGGGACTACGGTCCTCTTGGTGTAGAACTAAAAAATAATGTTAAAAAAGCATGGTGGCGCAAGTTTATACAAGAAAGTCCTTATAATGTAGGAGTGGATTGCGCAATACTTATGAATCCTCAGGTTTGGGTTGCATCAGGACATGTTGGAGGGTTTAGTGACCCACTGATAGATTGCAAGGATTGTAAAACACGTCACAGGGCTGACAAGCTTATTGAGGATTGGAACAAAGAAAATAGTATTACTTTTAAAGTGGATGGTCTGAATAATGACGAGCTTATGCAGTACATCAAGGACAAAGCAGTAAAATGTCCAAATTGCGGCTCTGCCAATTTTACAGAAATAAGAAAATTTAACTTAATGTTTAAAACCTTTCAAGGTGTTACTGAGGATTCAAAGACTGAATTATATTTAAGGCCTGAGACTGCTCAAGGAATATTCGTAAATTTTAAAAATGTTCAACGCACAACTAGAAAGAAAATACCATTTGGTATTGGTCAGATTGGTAAATCCTTCAGAAATGAGATTACACCTGGTAATTTTATTTTTAGAATTCGTGAGTTCGAACAGATGGAGTTAGAGTTCTTCTGTGAACCTGGTACCGAATTGGATTGGTTTAGCTTCTGGAAGAATTACTGCTATAATTGGCTTCTAAGCCTTAAATTAACACCTGAGTCGTTGAAACTCCGTGATCACGATGCGAAAGAACTTTCGTTCTATAGTAATGCAACTACAGACATAGAGTATCTGTTCCCATTTGGTTGGGGAGAACTTTGGGGCATTGCTTCTAGAACAGACTATGACTTAAAGCAGCATATGATACATTCAAAAGATGACTTATCATATTTTGATCCTACTACTAATGTAAAATATGTTCCATATTGTATAGAGCCGTCGCTTGGAGCAGATAGAGTGACGTTGGCCTTCATATGTGATGCTTATAACGAAGAAGAGGTTGCAGACGGAGATGTTAGAACAGTTATGAGATTTCATCCTGCTCTGGCTCCTATAAAGATTGCTGTACTTCCTCTTTCTAAGAAATTAGGAGATGAGGCAACAAAGGTATATGAGCTACTTACCAAGAGTTACGTATGTGACTATGATGAGACAGCAAGTATTGGTAAGAGATACAGAAGGCAGGACGAAATTGGCACACCATATTGTATAACTTTCGACTTTGAATCAGTTGTGGACAAGAGTGTAACTATCAGAGATAGGGATACTATGCAACAGATTAGAGTTAAGATAGAAGACCTAGTTTCATATTTTTCTGATAAATTTGAATTCTAATTTATTTTTAATGCAGGCATATTTATGCCTGCATTATTTATTTAATTAGCTTATTATAAATGTAAGGGGTTATCCCTTATTAATATTTCTATTCTAATTTTGTTCAGGAGGAATCAATATGTCTAAATTTGTTTATCTTTTCAATGAGGGAAATGCAAAAATGAAGAACCTTCTTGGAGGTAAGGGAGCGAACTTAGCTGAAATGACAAGCTTAGGGCTTCCAGTTCCAAGAGGATTTACAGTGACTACTGATGCATGTACAAGATACTATAACGACGGAAAAATTATTGCAGAAGAGATTGAAAATGAAATTTATAAGATGATGTCAGTAACAGAGAACATTGTTGGTAAAACCTTTGGTGATCCAACAAATCCATTTCTAGTATCTGTTAGATCAGGCGCAAGAGCTTCAATGCCTGGAATGATGGATACAATTCTCAATCTTGGTCTAAATGATAATGTTGTTGAAGGTCTTGCAAAACTCACAAATAATGAAAGATTTGCATATGACAGTTATAGAAGATTCATTCAGATGTTTTCAGACGTAGTAATGGAAGTTGACAAACCTAAGTTTGAAAAAATACTTGATGTTGTAAAAGAAGAAAACAACGCAAAATTTGATACTGATTTATCGGCAGATAACCTAAAGGAAATAGTTAAGAGATATAAGGTATTGTTTAAGAATGAAAAAGGTTTTGATTTTCCACAAGATCCTAAAATCCAACTTATGGAAGCAATAAAAGCCGTATTTCGGTCATGGGATAATCCACGTGCAATAGTTTATAGAAGATTAAATGATATTCCAGGAGATTGGGGAACAGCAGTAAATGTTCAGGAAATGGTTTATGGTAACATGGGTAATGATTCGGGGACTGGTGTTGCTTTTACAAGAAATCCATCTACTGGCGAAAAGAAACTGTATGGTGAGTTCTTGATGAATGCTCAAGGTGAGGATGTAGTTGCGGGAATAAGAACACCAGAGCCTATGGAGCATATGAAAGAAGTTAACGCGAAAGCATATAATCAATTTGTTGAAATTGCTAATACCTTAGAGAACCACTATAGAGACATGCAGGACATGGAGTTTACCATTGAAAAAGGAAAGCTGTTTATGCTTCAAACCAGAAATGGTAAAAGAACAGTTGCTGCTGCTCTAAAGATTGCTGTTGACTTAGTAGCTGAAAAAATGTTGACTAAGGAAGAAGCAATTATGAAGGTTGATCCCAAGCAGTTAGATGCTGTTTTACATCAAAACTTTGAACCTAAGGGATTAAAAGCTGCTATGCCTATCGCTAAAGGACTCCCAGCATCACCTGGAGCTGCAACTGGTAAGGTATATTTTGAGGCAGGAGAAGCTGTTGCTGCATCAAAAAATGGTGAAAAGAATCTTATACTTGTTAGGATGGAAACTTCACCAGAGGATATAGAGGGTATGCATGTATCAGAGGGTATATTGACCGGACGTGGGGGAATGACTTCACATGCTGCAGTTGTAGCTCGTGGTATGGGGACCTGCTGTGTAGCTGGTTGTAATGAAATAAAGATAAATGAGGAAGAAAAATACTTCCTTGATAAGAATGGAAAGAAGTATGCTGAGGGTGATTGGATTTCACTTGATGGCTCATCTGGTAATATATATGGTGAAAAGCTTCCAACTATTGACCCCGAAATGACAGGAGATTTTTCAACATTTATGCAGTGGGCTGATGAGGTAAGAACCTTAAAAGTAAGAACAAATGCAGATACACCAGCGGATGCGGTGCAAGCAATGCAGTTCGGTGCTGAAGGTATTGGACTTTGCCGTACTGAGCACATGTTCTTTGAGCCTGACAGAATTCCTGCTATGAGAGAGATGATAGTTGCAAGAACTGAGGAGCAGAGAAGAAAAGCTCTAGACAAACTATTACCAATGCAAAGAAGTGACTTTGAGGGCTTGTTTACTGCAATGAAAGGCTATCCAGTAACTATTAGATTTCTAGACCCACCTCTTCATGAATTCTTGCCACAAGCTGACGAGGATATTGCTGCTCTTGCAAAAGAGATGGGAATGTCATTTGAAGAATTAAAGGGCATAGTTTCAGAACTTCATGAATTCAACCCAATGATGGGACATAGAGGTTGTCGTTTGGCAGTTTCTTATCCTGAAATAGCTGAAATGCAGACAAGAGCTGTTATTGAAGCTGCTATCAATGTGAATAAAAATGGAATGTCGGTTATTCCTGAAATAATGATTCCATTAGTTGGAGATATTAAAGAATTAAAGTATGTAAAAGATATTGTTGTAAAGATAGCGACTGAGGTAATATCAAAAGCTGATGTTAAGCTTGATTATAAAGTTGGAACAATGATAGAAATCCCCAGAGCTGCACTTACTGCTGATGAAATAGCAAAGGAAGCTGAGTTCTTCTCATTTGGTACAAATGACCTTACTCAGATGACCTTTGGTTTTAGCCGTGATGATGCTGGTAATTTCCTAGAGCATTATTATGCTAAGAAGATTTACGAGTCTGATCCATTTGCTAAGCTTGATCAAAATGGAGTTGGAAAGCTTATTGAGATGGCAGCAAAACTTGGGAAACAGACAAGACCTGATATCAAGTTAGGTATATGCGGAGAGCATGGTGGTGATCCATCATCTGTTGAGTTCTGTCATAGAGCGGGACTGAATTATGTATCTTGTTCGCCTTTCCGTGTCCCAATAGCTAGACTTGCTGCTGCGCAGGCAGTAATAAATGGTAAAGGCTTGGAGCAGAAGTAAATACTTATTTGATATTCATATAAAGACACAAAAAGGTAAGGTGAAATTGTCATCTTACCTTTTTTCTGTTGTTTTAAGGGACTCATTTATCTTACATCAGGTTTATGGTAAAATGTGACAAAATAAGACAGCCCTTGACAAAGAAGACTACTGACCTATACAATAGGGACATGAATATAGAAGGTTAGTGGTTACTTACCAAGAATGGACTGGTGATATATTTTAAATTTTACATTGATATCCTTTTAGATATCATTTGGGATACTGGTTTTACTGACGTTCAATTAAATTTACTTCTTATATTCCAACATGACATACAAAGTTTATAAAATTACCCTAATTCAGGAGGATATACAATGAAAGCAGAATATATAAACCCATTTGTTGAAACAAGTATACATATTATAAAGGAAACCACACAGCTAAATCCTATATTAGGGAAAATATATGTCAAGGAAACCCCTTATAAAAGCGATAATGTTTTAGTAATGATTGGGCTGACAGGTAAAATCTCTGGAAGCGTTGTCATTAACTTCAGTAAGAACGTTGCCTGCAAAATTGCCTCTGCCATGATGATGGGAACGCCTGTGCCTGAACTCGATGAAATAGCAAAAAGTGCAATTGGTGAACTGTGCAACATGATTATGGGGAATACTGCCACGTTGTTTTCACAACAAGGAATCAACATTGATATTACCCCACCAACTATTCTGATTGGTAATAACATAGAATTGACTGTACACAAAAGTTTGATTGTATGTATACCGATTCTGTTTGAAGATGGCACCAAGATAGAAATAGACATATCTTATGTAAATAAATGATTTTGCAGGTTGGTAGATGTATCCATAGTGGAAATAATTCCAATGAGATACATATACCAACCTTTTATTGTTAATAATTCTTCTGCCAGAGTTTTAAAACTGACAATTTAAGCCTTAAGAAACATTACAAAGATGGGTATTAATGTGCTAAATACTGAAAGTAGGATTATTGCGCTTCCACCTAATCTGTTACGTTCTTTTCTCCACAAACAAACTCCATAGGTAAACGAATAATAACCACAGCAAAGCATAAAAGTCATAAATAGATACATCATTTAACATCACCACCTATCTACTTTTTCATTTCACTATACTTAATAGGAGAGGAATCCATCATAATACCTGTCCTTCTCACATTAGCATCAACTTCAACATTTATTTTGGCATCTGTAAAGTGCTCAAGCCAGTTGTACTTTTCAAACTCAGTAGTAGTGAAAAAGTTTCTGGCGATCTTCTTTCCAAAGCTGAAAATATCTGTATTCCACTCTGTTTGTGCCTTCTTAATTGTTTCTTCTACACCTTTTTTGATATTTGTTTCTATTTGATTGTTTAAATCACTTATGTTACTTAGCTTTTCATACTTAACTCTACTTTGGATGGCTCCAATATCAGCCTCGATGTTTATTTTAATATCTATTACAGGAGTACTATTTTCAAAATGAGTTTTAATTTTTGTTTTTCGGCCTAAGCGAATATCAAGAGGAATTGCATCCTGTTTACTGTTTTTATCTTCTATCGTCATAATTCCTCTTTTAAAACTACTTGTGACCATCATAAGATATCGTGTTTCATAGGAGGACAAAGTCCCGACCATCTTATCTCCATTAAAAACAGCGGTACCAATCATCTCAAATTTACGGTCACCCTGTCTAGGAATATCCCCAGGAAGAATTTCAATTTGTGGCCTTAAGGGGGAAGGGGAATCTGGATCTAGTGGCTTTAGGTGAGTATAGTCATTAATTCCTGCATAGACCGCAAAAGGCTGCCGGTATGGTGAAATAACTGCATTATAAAATTCCTGGAAAGGGGTACGAGGGAAATAACCTGTACTGTCTGATTGCAATGACGCAAGTTCCATCGCTTTCGCAACGCTATCCCCAATGGCAGTCCTGTTTTCCTTAATAAAATCTTGTGCTGACCCTCGACATATAATCAATTGCATAATTCTTCTTGTTTCTCTAAACCTTGCAATTGGTTGCAAATAGTTCTTTATTCCCTCTCGAGCCATTTCTTCCGAGAAGACAATAGCTTTGGCCTGCACCAATGAAATTTTCCTGGTTGTAGAAGTATTCATTAGGTCAAGTGCTTCTAAGATCGAAGAGGCTTCTACTGTTTGAACGATAGTATTGTCGACGACACCACTTTCTTTATCACTATCTCCACCTCCACCACTCTTTTGTGAGCCACCAGTAGACCCTCCTTTATAGGTGGGGTATTGTACAGTAAGTCTGATTTTATTGTCTACAGCCTTATCACAGCCGATAATCAGGGTATAAACTTGGTTGTCAATTTCCTTGCTGTCTGTAGTACAACTAGTTAGTAAAGAGGAAAGATTAAAAATAATCAGTAATGAAATAAATTTTTTCAAATTTTTATTTTTTCTCCTTTCTTACCCCGAATCAAGGACAAGAGCAGAACCAGCAAGGGGATTAGATAGGTAATAACTGCACTATATTGTCTTAGAAATAAAACATTTCTTTCTACTACTTCAGATAGACTTTGTGGCAAAAGTGTTACTGTAAATGTACAAAATGCAAAAGGTAATAGGCTGGGCCTGTGATTAGGAATTTTAAATGTCTTACAGAAAATACTAGCAGACATATAAAAGGCTAAAGCGACATTCATTATGGATGCAACAACCCAAATAAAAATGAATATACTTTCCACTCTCTGAAAAAATCTATTGAAATAAATGTTCCTAGAAAGTTGGAAAAGTGCAGACAAATTTTCACTTGCTTGTGTATATTCAAAGGCTAAAATACTACAAAGAATAGTTACACTAATAATAGCACCGGATAGAGCTAAACTGGTAAGTCCCACCTTCTTGAACTGTTTCACACCATGAATTGCATTAATAATAAAAGCCAAAAAGATCACATCACTATAAGCGGATGCTCTTAATAAACCTGAGAATAAGGTTGTCTGTAAGCTATATCCTGCTAAAGGAAAAAGGTTATCAACATTATAAAAGGGCAATGGTAGTATCAGAATAAGAGTCAAGCCTATGATTACAATAATCAAACTTATATATGACATTCTTGCGATACCTTCAAGTCCCACATAAGCAAAGAATACTACGACTGCTAGGAATACAAAAATTATAGCACTAGGTGGTGTGTAGGGTAATACATAGGCTTTGATCATCTCCACGAATTCTCTTAAACTTGAGCCTGCATAATATACAAAGTAAGCACTAAAGATAAGTGCTAAAATTTTTCCAATGAACTTGCCGGTAACAATTTCGAATATCTCCACCAGTTCCTTGTTGGGAAATCTTTTCATTAGTAGGTAAACCAATAAGAACAGTAGTATGCTAACACTGCAGGAAATCAGTGTTGCAAACCATGCTGATGTGCTTGTGGCTTTAACCAGGACTCTAATACTGGTATAGAAGGCCTTAGTGATTAGTACAATAGTTGTAAGAGCAACGGCTTCCATTGTTCCAAATTTACCTTCCTTCATCATCGTTTCCCTCCCTGCTGTAACTGTAGTTAGGGTCTTCCTGTGTCCATTTCCTTGAGACTTTTGGTTGTCTTCCAATGCCTATTGGATTTAAACCATCAGACCTTTTTTCTTGCTTCCAAACAGGTTTACGCGAGATTAAGTCACTACTTCTGGTAGTCCTAGGTGCCACGGGGGCAACAAAAGGTACTCCGAAAGATTTTTGGCTAACTAGGTACATCCCAGTAATCATAAAAACTGCAGTTAACCCATAAAATCCGAGGAAAGCCCCCATAATGATAAATGCGAACCGTAGAAGTCTAATTCCTAAAGCTAAGCTGACGTTTGGTACAGCGAAATTTCCAAGGCCTGTAATTGCCACGACAATAATCAAAACAGGGCTTACAATATTAGCTTGTACAGCTGCTTGACCTAAAATCAAAGCTCCGATAATGCCCAAAGTATTACCTATAACCCCGGGTATCCTGATTCCTGCTTCTCGAATTAGCTCAAAGGACACTTCCATAAGAAGGACTTCTACAATGGTAGGGAAGGGAACATTTTCTTTAGCTTTTGCTATAGCAATAAGAAGATCTGTAGGAATCATCTCTTGATGAAAGTTAGTCATAGCTACATAAATCGCAGGTAATAATGTGGCAAAAAATATCCCTAAAAGTCTTATTAGTCTTAAAAATGTTCCAAAAGGCCATCTCATATTGGCATCTTCTGTACTGTGGATGAGAGTATAAAGTGTAACAGGTACAATTTTGGAAAAGGGAGACCCTTCAACTAGGATGGCTACTCTACCTTCAATGAGGTGGGATGCAGTTCTGTCCGGTCTTTCTGTAGTAAGCATTGTTGGGATAATTGAGAAAGTATTATCCTCTATTAATTGCTCCAACATACCGTCTCCTTGGCTATAATCTATGTCTAGATTATCGATCCTTCGTTTAACCTCGTCAATAATAGCAGGATTTGTAAGCCCATCAATATACATAATTGCACATTGAAGTTGGCTTTTTTGTCCTACTTTTATAAACTCTGTTGTCAGATTAGGGTTTTTGACTATTTTACGAACGAGTGTTACATTTGTTCGTAAACTTTCATTGAAGGCTTCTTGAGCTCCTTGAATTACTCCTTCAACTACAGGCTTTTCAACTCCTCTGGCTGGAAATCCCTTGGTTTCGTTAGTAATGTAATAATCGCACCCATCAGTATACAAAAGTGTATTGCCTGAAAGAATTTCATATACAGCATCAGTAGGATTAGTAATAGTTCTTATTTGGTTAGTTTCCAATACTCTTTGTACGATGTAATCTAATTGACAGCCTTCATTCGTATCTTTAAATTTCTCGTCATTTAAGAGTGGTCGTAAGATAAAATTATTAATGATATTTTTATCAACCATGCCATCAAGGTAGGTGATGAACGCTTTATACTTTCCAGCAATCATAAATTCACGAAAGACAATGTCCTTATTCGCTGGTGCATTAAACTTTGCTTTGATGTAATCTATGTTTTGAGCTATATCCGTAGAAATAGTTTTATCGTCTGCCTTTTTCTTTTCTGCTTTTCTCTCTTCATTTTCTTCGGCTACTGATACGGGCTTCTTCAGTGTTGCTCTACTTTTCTTTTCTTTGTGAACTGAGTCTTTCTCATCTTTAATTTTCTGATCTTGCTGTTGTTTACTTATTTCATCTACTTCAGGAATATAAAACTCTTTGATGTTTTTTTTATCCTTATAGGTTATATAGGAAAAAAGCATTATAAGAAAGTTTTGTTTCTTTTTCATGAATATCACCCACTCTTTCAGTTATTTATGATTTACAAAAAAGTGAGAGTTTAATCAGAATTTTTAATAATGAAGCTCATAAAAATGTAATTCATTTCATATTATAGTTTACTAGGGGTGCGGAGTTTTTCGCTTCCCTTTAATTTATTTATATATCAATTTAATTTATATAAAGGTAAAAAAACCTATTGACATTAACGCAGCGTAAAGGTGTATAGTTATTTTATTGGGAGGTAAGAGCATGGAATACACAGTGCAAAAACTATCTAGAATGGCGGGAATAAGCACTAGAACATTAAGATATTATGATGAAATTGGAATTCTCAAGCCGGCGAGAATCAATTCTTCAGGCTATCGAATATATAGCCAAATTGAAGTTGATAAGTTACAACAAATTCTTTATTATAGAGAACTAGACGTAAGTCTCGAAAGTATAAAGGATATATTATCCTCACCATTTTTTAATGGCACAAATGCACTTAAAGACCATCGATATAAACTTATGGCAAAACGAGAGCAGTTAGATTTGTTAATTGCTAATATTGACAGAACAATAAGAGCTTCAGAAGGGAAAATTAAAATGACTGATAAAGAAAAATTTGAAGGCTTTAAAAAGAAAATCATTGATGATAACGAGAAAAAGTATGGTAGGGAAATAAGAATGAAATATGGTGATGAAGTGGTAAATAAATCTAATCTTAAGGTAGAAGGTTTGACTGAGGAACAATATGCTGAACTTGAAAAACTAAGTGTTAGTTTAAATGAAATGTTAAAAGCTGCTATACAAACTGGTGATCCTGCAGGAGAACTTGCTCAGAAAACTGCGGATATGCACCGTCAATGGCTTAGTTATAGCTGGAGTAGTTACAGTAAAGAAGCACATGCTGGTCTAGCACAAATGTATGTTTATGATGAGAGGTTTAAAGCATATTATGATAAAATACAACCAGGTGCAGCAGAGTTCTTGAGAGCTGCAATCCTAATTTATACAGGGATAAAAAACTAGTGTAAGTATAAAGGTACCTACCGATTTTGATTGATGAAGTAGAACTTTGGAGTAGAAAAAAATGGAGAATCTAATTGAATTACCAATTATGATTCTCCATTTTCCAATTCGGGATTATTGAATTTCCACTTTCTAGCTAATTACATTAAGTTATTTACCTCTAGAACTGAGCTACCAAAATATACAATTTAGTAGATTTACAAAAGTTTTAGTTATTATTGTGGAAGAGTAGGTTTAGAAATATCAATTAGTGTATCTGCAACTTCAGTATCATATTTAGCTTCGATTGCCACATCTCCAAGAGCTACAATTCCTACAAGAGTATTGTTCTCAATGACAGGAACCCTTCGTATCTGAGTGTTAGCCATCTGTTTGGCAACAGCATTCATTTCCATATCAGGCGTTACAGTAGATATACCTGTAGTCATAATATCACTAACTGGTGTCTGCTGTGGATTTTTACCATGAGCAATACCTCTTACTACAATATCTCTATCTGTTACTATTCCAACGATACCAGTCTGGTCACAGACAGGTATCGACCCAACGTTATGCATTTGCATAAGATGTGCAGTTTCTGAAACGGTTTCTGCTGGATTTACATAAGTAACATCCTTGGTCATAACATCTCTTACTTTCATTTTCATCATCCTTTCTATTTATAATTCAAGATTTATGATTCCCAAGATAGACAGAAAGACACGTGGAAAAATCAGAAAGGTTAGGGAGTAGGTGGAAATAAAAGTTATAAATTTTACATTTACAAACTTCTAAGTGCATCAATCGGATTTAATTTGCTTGCTTTTCTTGCAGGCATATATCCAAATATAATTCCAACAGCGGCAGAAAAGCCTATAGCAAGTAAAATAGTTGATACCGATATTGAGAAACTAATACCAATCAGAATTGCAGCAATATATGCAATTATACTGCCAACAACTAATCCTATAAGTCCTCCAAATATTGAAAGGAATATTGCTTCTATGATAAATTGAAGTTGAATCCTATTTGGTGTTGCACCCAAGGCTTTTCGTAGGCCAATCTCAGTTGTACGCTCAGTTATAGATACTAGCATCATATTCATAATACCTATACCACCAACAACAAGTGATATTGCTGCAATTCCACCTAGTAGCAATGACATCATAGACATCATAGACTGGAAGGATTCTATTAAATCACCCATATTAAATATAGTATAAGCATTATCCTTGTAGTTAAATGCCTGATTTAACACTCCTTTAATATCATTTACAGTATCGTCGGCTAATTTAGTATCATATAAAAATACATCAAGAGTAGATATACTTTTTACTCCCAAGCTGCGTAGTGCTGTTGTGTAGGGAATTATAACAGTATCATTATTTGAACCAAGAATAAATCCATTAGAAGGTATTAGTGTTCCGATTATAGTATAGGTTGTACCGTTTATAATTATTTCTTTTCCTATAGGATCTACACCATAATAAAGCTCATTTACAATATTATTACCAATAATAGCAACTTGATTTTTACTTTCTAAATCAAGAATATTTATAGTTCTTCCAGATTTCATTTGACTCGAGCCAGTTTTGAAGTAGACTTCATTTTTCCCCTGAACGAGTACGTCCTCTAATACGTTACCATTGTATATAATTCCTGTTTTACCTGAGATAGTAGGAGATACACCACTTATATTGGCTACTGTAGAAATGTTTTTTATGTCGTCTTGGGTGAGGCCTTGTTTTAAAGGAGTTCCTATTGCATTCACTGTGATTTTGTTGACACCAAGGGCATTCACTTGATCACTGATATTTTTTGTTGCACCTTGAACTATAGTAATCAATGCGATAATAGAGGCTACACCGATAACAATACCAAGCATTGTTAAAAATGAACGGAGTTTATTATTAATTATATTTTCCCAAGACATTCTGATACTTTCAAATAACATTCTAAAGTACCTCCTGTTCAGTTAGATACCCATCTAAAATATTGACAACTCTTTTGGCATGCCTTGCTATATTGATGTCATGAGTTATCATAATAATTGTTCTTCCATCATTATTTAGTTCTTCAAAAAGCTCCATCACCTGAGCACCAGTTTTTTGATCTAATGCACCTGTAGGCTCATCTGCAAGTAGGATTGTCGGTTCTGTAACCAATGCTCTCGCAATAGCAACACGTTGCTGCTGACCTCCTGAAAGCTGATTTGGAAGATTTCTCATTTTATCTGATAATCCAATACGTTCGAGAATCGACTTAGCACGCTTTTTTCGTTCCGAAGACGATAGACCAGAATAAATTAATGGAAGCTCTACATTTTGGAGGGCAGACATTCGTGGCAAAAGTTGAAAGCTTTGAAATACAAAGCCTATCTCTTTATTCCGAACCTTGGCAAGATCAATTTCGTCAAGGTCATCAATATCATTTCCAGACAGAAGATATTTTCCTGATGACGGGACGTCAAGACATCCTATTATATTCATCATCGTGGATTTACCAGAGCCTGAAGGACCAAGAATGGATAGAAATTCACCAGTATGAATGGTTAGATTTATGTTGTGCAAAACTTCTAGCTCTTCTTCACCTATATAGTAGCTTTTACAAATGTTTTTCATGCTAAGTATTTCAGCCATTACTTACCACCTGTGCCAACGTTGTTACTATTTGTGTTGCCTCTGGGGAAGCCCATACCTTTTGGTTCTGTTGATTTTACTTTTGTATAAAAGATTTTTTCTCCACTTAAGACACCACTTTTAATTTCAACTACTGTACCATTATTTATACCAGTAATTATATCGTTTCTAACGGCTAAACCTTTTTTATTATTTTTTAGGACATAAGGCTTGTTATTATCGTCGAATTGAATAGCTACCATAGGTAATATTACAACTCCAGTAACTTTATCACTTACAAGCTTTACCTCTGCTGACATACCAATTTTAATATTTTTATCTTTTTCAAGGTCAATAGTTGCCATAAAAAATGTCACGCCATTAATTATTTGCCCCTGTTTAGATATACTAGTGATTTTACCTTTGATATCTTTGCTTATTGCACCTATTTTAACAGTTGTTTGAGTACCTTTTTGCAGTGGAGAGATATCATATTCATCAACCTTAACATTGATTTTAAGATTATTATAATCAACGATTTCTAGTAATTTAATTCCAGTCATGATAAGTGAATTCTCTTGGGCATCAAGATTTACAATCTCTCCGCTAATTTTTGCGTCGATTGTCTCACCTGTAGCTGTTTCAAATAATACATCGCCAGCTTTAACAATATCTCCATCCTTAACATTGATTTTTGAAATCTGCATGACCTTTTCAGATATTACTGTCTCACGATTTTTAGTTTCGACATTCCCTGAAAAGGTAAGGTAGGTTGTAATGTCTCCAATTTTGGCATCGATACTTTCATAGGGGGAGGTTTTGGGTCGCATAAAAAATGCTGAAGCAACTCCTAATACAGCAATTACTATTACTAAGACAATCCATTTCTTTAGCACTGATTTTCTTTTTCGTTTCATTATGACTAACCTCCGATTATGTGCCCAAAAGTATAATAGCTAAGTCAATAAAATTGACAAAAAGTAGAAGTATCTAAAAAGCTCCCCATTTGTAGGAAAGAAATAAGGTATAATTTAGTTATTCCTTATTATTGTTTTTAATATGCTTTAATTTATGAATTATGTATAGTGATAAAACTGATAATATAATTGACTGGCTTAAATAGGAAGAGTAGAAAAACTAAACAGCAGAGTTATAGGAGAGACATACATACTAAAACGTTTTTACAGTAGAATAGAAGGGAGGCTACTTAAATAATGAGTAACCTCCCTTCTAATTGATTTTAGAATTGTATAACTTTTTTTACATAACTGACCTAAATGTGGTACTGGCTTTTCCTTTTTCTCCGTAAGCGGTCCAACTAACCTCAACCTGGATTTTCTCACCGGTGAATACATCTTTTGAGTAATTATATATTCCGCTAGAAAACCCATCTTTATCTGGGTTCTTTAGCGTAAATTCCTTCCTAACACCATTCCCAAGTATGAAGGTAATATTAACTAGTACCTTTGGATCACGTAAATTACGTATGCCAAATCTAATTGATTTATCAGTTTTCTCGTGTTCCAGACCAATAGCTACGTCAGGATGACGGGAATTCTCTACAGGCTTTAAAATAAGACAATTGTCATTATTCTTTTGCTCCAATGTAACTGTCTTACTGCTAACTGGTGGAACATCAATTGGAGGACCTATAACGTAAGGATCTAGACCAAGCGTATCAGGATTTAATCGGCTTTTTCCAGTACCATCTGTTTTGATTTTAAATAATTTACCATCTGATCTATAATAAATCCAATTTCCTATAATGTTTATATTATAGGATGCCTGACTATTTAATCTGGTTTTTGCTGTACCGTCAGCACGCATCTTGTAAAGTTTATCTCCATCGTTTGGATTAAAATAATATATCCAACCTTTATATGCGTTTATAGAATCAGCTTTATCACCGCTTATTTTTTCTTCAGTAATATCCTGCATAATGTATACCAATGGTTCTCTAGGTTCATTTATCAATACATCACGTTTGTCATTCAAATATAGCCTATAAATACCGGGTTCATTATACCCTCTATTATAATATACATAATTATCCATTACAGCAAAGCCACCGACTTTTCCGTTTGTTATTTTTGTATTTATGCCTGTTTCAACATTAATTTGATAAAGAGTATCTCCATCATCCCTGTTCGTATAGTATACATATTTTCCAATCATAGTTTCTTCATTAGTATGTGCATGAACCTCTATTTGACTACCAGCAACTGCAATATCATCTAAAGAATAAGAGTAAAAGTTGTTACTTGACCAATCAAAATAATATATAAGGCCATTACGAATATAAAATTGTTGTATATCATAGTCCTTAACTGATAATTTTGTAAAGGAGCTTCCATCAGTACGTACTTTGTAAGCGCCTTTATCATTATAATAGTAAACCCAATCTCCAACTACATCCATATAATCAACTTGTCCATTTACAAGTTTCTGGCGTGTTTTACCATCATCCTTTATTTTCCACAGACCATTAAAATTGTAATGAGCATTATAACCAAAATCAATATAATATGTCCATTCACCTCGTTTGACTACATGTTTGACATTATTAGAATTATTTTGAGAATTCCCATAAAGCTCATCTTGGTCATTATCTTTTCTTGCATTAAAATATCTACCAAAAATACTTATTTCCTCAGAACTAAGAGTTTCAGGGCTGATGGAAGTGGGGGATAAGACTGCGATTCCGTTGGTATAATATATGTTTTGTCCGAACACGTCAGTAATAGCTCTTAAAGGAATGTACATTCGCCCCTCAAACAGTTCTGCAGGGACTTCTAAAGCTATCTGTTTTCCGTTTACAACCATGTATGCCTTGTTTGCCGTGATTTTAATCTGTTTTGTGTCAGTGGTTATCAATGCAGTACGGGTTGGGCCGTCCCATTCTATCTTTGCACCAAAATTTTCAGCAAAGAACTTTGCAGGTACAAGCATTCGACTTCTTCTAGTTATTGGTTTAACAGCAAGATTATTATTATCCAGTCTGACATCCTTGTCATAGGCTCTGGCGTAAGACCCATTCTGCTGTATAACGATTGTATTTGAAAACTTTTCCTTTGTTTGCAAAGAATTCATATACTCCGAAAGTTCAAAGTCATGATCTTGCAAATATAAGGATAGATTAAATCGACTATCTCTTGAAATATGAATTAAATTGTTAAAGCTAGTCTGTCTAGCAATTTGAAAATCGTAAGAAAAACCATCACTTGAAAAAAGCATTCCAAGCATACCTCTATCTACATAAAATTCGCCATCCTTGAACTGCATGTAAAAATAGTCACGTTCAAAAATAAAATCTGTACCTTCAATCCGTATTACCTTATTATCCTTGATTTTTAAATGAATTTTGTTATTTATAATTATTTCATCACTGGTTTGTTGATAAGCTGCTCCGGCATACTTTGCAACAGCCTCTAGCGGAACCATATATGCTACATTATCACTATCACTAAATTTGTAAAGGTACGGTTTTACCTTTGGATTATTCGCAGCTAAAGGAACATAATTTCCATTGACTAAAGCGTAAGGACGATCAATTGCCATTAGCATATCTTCTGATAGAATGGTTTTAACTTCTGAAGGAAGATCTACCAGAGGTACTGCTCCTACAGGGGTTGGAAACATAAATAAATATAAAAAAACTAGCATTGTGGTAAAAAAGAAATATTTCTTCACATGGACCTCCAATGGTTTACATAATGAACCAATGTGATTATATCATGTTTTGATCTTTCTTAAAAATGAAATTATTGCAAATAGATGCTAGGTGAAAGAGCAACTTCTAAAATGATATGATTATAAAAGGAGAATCAAATGTCTAGTTTGATTCTCCTTTAACGAGGAATGGGAGTGGTGTTGAGCTTATGCATTGTGTAACATACTTTCATTAACATAGTGCTCTGCGGCGTATGAGGCAGAGGCCCCATCGGCTGCTGCTGTAATGACTTGCCTTAAGAATTTTTCACGTATATCTCCAGCCGCATACACACCAGGAATATTAGTCTGCATTTTTTCGTCAGTAATTATATACCCGTCATTACTGAGTAAAACTTTGCCTTTTATAAGACCTGTGTTTGGTGTAAGACCTATAGCCACAAATAATCCATCAGTTTTTAAAACACTTGCTTCATCAGTAATAAGATTTCGTATTTTTATTCCCTCAACCCCAAATCCTCCGATAATCTCTTCCACAACGGAATTCCAAACAAATTCAATCTTTCTATTATAGGACAACTCATCCTGAAGCAGTTTAGTTGCTCTCATTTTTCCTGTTCTGTGAACTATATATATTTTAGGACAGAATCTTGCCAGATAAAGTGCATCTTCGGCGGCAGTATCACCACCACCAACAACAGCTACAGTTTTACCCTTGAAAAAAGCTCCATCACATACCGCGCAATAGGAAACACCAGAACCTATAAAAGCCTCTTCTTTTGGTAAACCAAGTACTTTGGGATAGGCTCCCATGCATAGTATAACTACTTTGCATTCATATGTGTTTTTTTTAGTTTTAACAACCTTTACTTTGGAATCAAGATTTATTTCTACTACTTCATCGTTTAATACTACAGCACCAAATTTTCTTGCTTGTTTTTCCATTCTCAGTGCAAGGTCTGCGCCTCCAATAGGCTCTTCAAAACCTGGATAATTTTCCATTACATCAGTAGTAGCCATTTGTCCACCAGAGAACATCTTTTCAATAACCAATGTATCAAGTTTTGCCCTTGCACTATATAGCGCGGCAGAATATCCGGCCGGACCGCCACCAATGATTATATTATCATACATAAAAAATACACTTCCTCTACAAATTTTATAACTCTGTCTGGGAAATACTCTTTGCGGAGATAGCAGCCTGTAAATCTTTTAAGTCTATCTTACTATCCCAGTGATTAAAATAACATTTATATATAGAACCACATGTATTACATTCTAAGAATTGCTTAGTCTCCTTTTGCTCACGATTATCAAACATAAATGGAAGAAATTCATCCGTATTCCTAAGTCCTGGGGCATCAGAATCAATAAAATATGAATATACATAGGTGGCCTCATATTTTATAAGAAAATTATTGCTATTACATACTGGGCAAACTAATAATTTTGTATCACTCATGTTTTTACACCCTTTAATTTTTGTATTCGGCTTTGGTAGTTACAACCATTACCTGTCGCAGGTTTGGTATAAATAATTTTGATAGACCTAAAATTGAATTAAGTCTTCTTTATAATAGCCTAAAATATAAAAGTTATTCCATTACTATTGATTCCAAGAAAAACTTTTGTGATACAGTCGATAATTATCATTTCTGTTATAAATCTTATTTATTCAAGTACGAACGGACTACAAACCGGAACTTCTATTACGTTAATTTGTTGTAATCTTTCTATTACTTGTGTATGTATCTCACTTCACTCTAAAAGGAAAAACAAGAATCAAGATAGATAAATGACAGCTAAACAGTATTTCATAGATGTGCACCTATATTGAGATATAAATATAAACACCTTTGCTTGAAGTCATTCATATACTTGAAATAGATGACTAAAGTTTATAAGGTGATTAATAATGATTTGTCCCAATCTTCTCTATTCAAAAACCCAAAGACCTCCACAACCATATAATCCAACAAATGAAGAAAGATATAAGATGGCACACTATGCGCTGCATAGAGCCTGCCATACTGAGGACTTTTATCCTATTTTCAATGCCTTTTCACCTCCTGAAAATATTACAACACTTGCAAATTCGGGCCAATTTAAAGGCAAACGAGTGGGAATTATAGGAGGCGGCTTGGCAGGCATGTCTTCGGCCTTTGAACTGAGAAAGCTTGGTTTTGACATTACAATATTTGAAGCTTCGGAGCTGCGGATAGGTGGAAGAGTTTATACACACTACTTTGACAAAGAAAAAACTTTATATGGAGAACTGGGAGCCATGAGAATTCCAGTAAATCACGAGACAGTTTGGCATTATATAAATCTTTTTAAACTTAATACCAGGCCATTTTATCAAACCGATCCAAATACTTTCATTTATTTGCACCAAACTAGAGTGCGGAATGATCCTTATGGTAAGAATGTAATGAAAGATATTTATCCTAGCTATGACCTTACACCATGGGAGAGAAAAACACCGTGGCAGGAGCTAGGCTATTATGGAATAGAAGCACCAATACTCAAAGCTCCACCTAGCTCTAGGTCTGAAATAATTCAAGTAAAACCCGAATATAGTAAACAACTGTTGTTCTGGGATAGCCTAAGTACAAGGCAGATGTTTGAGTGGAGAAATCTGAGTCAGGGAGCTATAAACCTCTTGTCAAATTTCTTCCCGATTGGAGGGGAGTTCTTATATAATAATTATGTAGATTTTGTACAAGAGTATTTTCCGGTTAATTTTTGGTTCATGTATGAGATTAATGGTGGACTTGTAAATTTACCGCTGGCATTTCACAAATCTTTTAATAGTAAGACTCCTTGGGAGTATTATCCCAATATTCATTCGCAGCAACTTGGCAATGTAAAATGGAAAGCAGGTCATACAGTTAAAGGAATCTATTACCAAAATAGCAATAATGTCACGTTGCTTTATCAGAATAATAACTCACAAACCAATCAATATGAAGATTTTGACTACGTTATATGTGCTATACCTTTTTCAATTCTTAGAACGATAGATATTAAACCTATGTTTAGTAGTACCAAAATGCAGGCTATTAAAGAAGTTAACTATGGAAATGCACAAAAATCTATTTTGAATTGTAGTAGACGATTTTGGGAGGACCAGGGCATTCATGGGGGTGGCTCATATACAGACCTTCCTGTAACGACTATTTGGTACCCATCACACCCTATAAAACAGTCAGCTGATACAAACAAGAGTACAACTTTTGGAGGAAAAACAGGAGACCCAGGAGACCCAGGAGACCCAGGTGTACTTCTTGCGTCTTACAACTTTAATCTGGATGCTGTTAGACTTGGTAGTATGTCTGATGAAGACAGACTTGAAAAGATTAAGGAAAATATTGAAGAGGTACATGGATTACAAAAAGGGACATTGGATTCCATAGTAACAGACTCCAAAACGCAGCAGTGGAATGATGATCCTCTGTTTAGAGGCGCTTTCTGCTATTTTACACCAGAGCAAAAAAAATTGTTCTCTTGGGAGATGACAAAACCAGAGTACAATAACCGTATTTTCTTCGCAGGAGAACATGTTTCTGCGTTACACAGGTGGATGCAAGGTGCTCTCAAAAGTGGGATGGAGGCAGCTAATGCTTTAGTACGTTCAGAAAGTAACTTTACGATTTGATGGTGACAGAAACTCTGACTCTATTCATAGTGATAAATTATTTATAGGATTATTATATCAACTGAATTTATTTGGTATAACTAGTTTTATTAGAGGTATCTAATATTCCTTATCCAGTAAAAGGGATTTAAATTCACTAAAGAGAATGGTATAATGAGTCCATTGACTTTTTTAATCAAATTATTTAGGGGGACATGTTGTGATAGAAAAATATCAAGATTTAGCACGAACGGGGGATACTAGGCCTTCTAGATTTGTTTCTTCTGCAACTGTTATTTTATATTTCTATTTTTTTATTGGAGGACTTTTAGCTTCAATTCCACTGATTTATGTATTAATTACAAATTGGGAAGCTATGAAAGATCCCATTTTAATGACAGATGTCATGGGCTTTTTAGAAAAGTACGTTAGTCCAATGCCTAACTACATATTTACTAATCTATCTATTTATTGCATGCTTCTAGGTGTTTTCATAGCAGTAAAGTTTATACATTATAGACCATTTATAACACTAATTACAACTAAACCTAAAATGCAATGGAGCAGATTTTTTATAGGTTTTCTAGTCTATGGAGCTCTTGTTTTACTAGGAACACTTGTAGATTACTTTATTTCGCCTGAAACTTACTCTGTTACCTTTGATGCATCTAAATTCTGGATAGCCTTGCCTATTATATTGATAATGACGCCTATTCAGACTGCTACTGAGGAACTGGTATTTAGGGGATATGTTATTCAGAGCTTTGGTCTTAAAATCAAGAATGGCATTATACTTTCGCTTTTATCTGGATTTTTATTTACTTTGCCACATTTAATGAATCCTGAAATTTATGCCTCAAATAAACTTGGTGTCTTACCAACCATATGTATGATACTCAACTATTTTGTGGTAGGTGTAGCATTAGCATTAGTAACTATTAAAACAAATTCTCTAGAGCTTGCTATGGGAGCTCATGCAGTTAATAACTTGATCTGTTTTATATTAGTGGGATATCCGGACTCGGTTCTGCCTACTAATACAGTTTTCTCAACCACTAAATTTGAACCCATAAGTGGACTTATTTCAGTTATCATAGTTAGTATTGTGTTTTATTATATTACATCGGCATTACTAAAACCCTCGCTGATACCAGCGGGAGTTAAGGCCCGCAAAGATTGGAAATAAGTACGATAAAGAAAACTTGGCTTGTACCGAGCCATCGGCGAAGGAAGAAGCCTAGTTGCACTTATACTCGAAGGGTGTAAAGAAAACTTGGCTTGTACCGAGCCATCGGCGAAGGAAGAAGCCTAGTTGCACTTATACTCGAAGGGTATAAAGAAAACTTGGCTTGTGAAGCCGAAGGCAGAAGTCTAAGTTGCACTTATACTTGACTAAAGTGCTATAGTTAAGGCGGAGTTAGAACGCAAACTTGGTTTTACCAATAGGGGAGAAACATATGGGCCTTCAAATTATATATGGAAGAGCGGGCTCTGGAAAATCATTTCATTGCCTCCATCAAATAAAATTAAAATTGCAAGCTGATAATTCAAAGAAGCTAGTTTTGCTTGTTCCAGAGCAATATACCTTTCAGGCAGAGCGTGATTTAATAAATGTACTCGCTAGCGGAGGAATCCTTAAAACTGAGGTTCTCAGCTTTCGAAGAATGGCATATAGGGTACTCAATGAAGTGGGAGGAATAACCTACCCTCACATTCATCCTGCTGGAAAATGTATGATTATTTATCGTATTTTAGATAAAATGAAGGACGAGTTCGCAATTTTCCACAAATCAGCTAACTGCCAAGGCTTTGTAAATACCATTTCGACTTTAATTACCGAGTTAAAAAGATACAATGTCCATCCTGAAAGTTTTGACTCTGTATTAAAAGAAATGGAGGAGGACAATTATCTCAGACAAAAACTAAGTGAAATAAAATTAATATATTCAGAGTTTGAGAATATGCTCTCCACTCGTTATAGAGATGCTGACGATGAGCTGACGCTTCTTTCAAATAAGCTTGATAGCACTTCGATGTACGATGGTTCTGAAATCTGGATAGATGGATTTTCAGGGTTTACGCCACAGGAGTTTGAAGTCATAGCAAAACTTATGCAAAAAGCAGACAAGCTTAATATTACTATTTGTACTGATGTTTTGGAGGATGAGGGTTCAAATGACCTATTAGATGTATTCTCTTCAGCTAAAAACACCTATAGAAAGTTTAAAAACATAGCTCAGAATAATTTTGTTCCAGTACTTTCACCAATCGGCCTAAATGGAGTAATAGCTCCAAGGTTTATAGAGAGCGAAGAGCTAATTAGTCTAGAGGCCAATTATTATTCATACCCATATAAAAGTTATCAAAAGCCTACAACAGATATTGAGCTCTTTGAATCGGTAAATATATATTCGGAAATTGAGGAATGTGCTAGAGATATTATTAGGTTATGCCGTGATAATGGTCTCAGGTATAAGGATATAACAGTAGTAACTAGAAATTTAGCAGGCTATGAGAATTTGCTAGAGGTTATTTTTGCAGAATATAATATACCGTGCTTTATTGACTCCAAAACTGAAATAATGGATCATCCCTTGGTAAGATTGTCTCTCTCAATGCTTGATATTTTTATAGAAAATTGGTCCTATGAAACTGTTTTCCGCTATCTAAAATCAGGCTTAACAGGGATAAAAGAAGCTCAGATTGATATAATTGAGAATTATGTTTTAGCTTGTGGAATAAGAGGCAGTCGCTGGACTGGTGACGTAGATTGGACAATAAGTCCAGAGCTTATTTCGGATGATAAACAAAGCACCTCAAATGATCAATTGCTTTTACAGATTAATAGTACCCGCCGTGAAATATGTGAGCCACTTTTGCGTTTCAGAGGCAAGACTAAGGGTAGAAAAAAAGCATCAGATTTCTGTGCATGTCTTTATGATTTCTTAGTTGAAATAGGTGTAGAGAGCAAAATTGAACAGTATATACAGCAATTTACACAAGCTGGTAAGTTAAGGCTTGCCAGTGAGTATGAACAGGTTTGGAATATATTAATGGACGTTTTTGACCAGGTTGTTGAGGTTATGGGTGACGAAACCTTCGGTCTTGAGCGATTTACTAATATTATAAAAATTGGCCTGGAAGAATACAAGATATCATCAATACCAGTTTCACTTGATCAAGTATTGGTGGGAAGTGTAGAACACTCTAAGAGCCATGAAATCAAGGCTCTCTACGTATTAGGAACTAATGATGGAATATTTCCTTCAGCTGGTAAAAGCGAAGGAATTTTATCCGATGCTGATAGATTGTCTCTGGGTCAAAATGGAGTTGAGCTGGCTAGCGACACAAAAACCCAGGTGTTTGATGAGCAATTCCTTATTTACAGGGCACTCACAACACCAAAGAATTTTTTGCGATTGAGCTGGCCCATTGCTGACCACGAGGGTAAAACCATGCGTCCTTCAATCATAATTTCAAGAATGAAGAAGCTTTTCCCTCAAATCACTGAAAAAAGCAATTTGCAAAAGCCGGTTAAAGATAACGAGCATATTAGTATGATTGCAGCGCCTATACCGGCTTTTAATCAGCTAGTGTCCGCACTCAGACAAAAAAATGATGGCATTGATATAAGTGAAGTATGGATAGATGTATTTTCGTGGTTTAAAAGACAATCTGATTGGAATGAGAAATTTGAAATGATGTCTTATGCACTAAAATACAAGAACATTGCACTTCCAGTAAATAGGGAAAAAATTATGGAGTTGTATGGTAGCAATGTCTATTCAAGTGTATCTAGGCTTGAAAAGTATACATCTTGTCCGTTTGCATACTACGTCCAATTTGGTTTGGGTGCAAAGGAAAGAAAGATATATCAGCTGAGCCCACCAGATGTTGGAACGTTCATGCATGCAGTTATCGAGCGATTTTCAAAAATGCTTGAGGAGCAAGGTATTTCATGGAGAGTGTTTGAAAAGGATTGGTGTGCTCTGCAGGTTTCTATAATAGTTGACCAGCTGATAGAAGGCATGAAAAATACTATTTTAGGGGGCTCGAAAAGATTCAAAGCCTTGACCTCAAGACTTAAACGTGTTGTAACTCGTTCACTTTGGCTTATTGCAGAGCATATAAGAATGAGCAGCTTTGACCCAATTGGTTATGAAGTTGATTTTGGTGAGGGAGGTAGCTTCCCACCAATAGTTATTGAACTGGATTCTGGAGAAAAAATCACACTTGTAGGCAGAATTGATAGGGTAGATGCACTTAAAACAGATGATGGAACATACCTCCGGATTGTTGACTATAAGTCGGGTGACAAGGATTTTAAACTTAGTGATGTATTCTATGGCTTACAGATGCAGCTAATTACTTACTTGGATGCGTTGTGGGAGAACTCAGACAAACAGAATCAAAATAAGATTTATCCTGCAGGAATGCTTTATTTCAAGATTGATGACCCAATCATTAAGGGTTCTAGAATAAATACTTCTGAGGAAATAGAGATAGCAATAATGAAAAAGCTTAAAATGAGAGGTCTCCTACTGGCAGATGTCCAATTAATTAAGTTTATGGACAATACGATTGAAGGAAGTTCAATGATAATTCCAGCTCGAATAAATAAAGGTGATGTACTAGGGAAATCCTCAGTGGCGTCACTAGATCAGTTTACAATGCTTCGTAACTATGTAAAAAAACTACTTAAAGATATGTGTACTGAGATAGTGAGGGGTAATGTATCAATTAAGCCTTATAAAAAGAAAAAATTGACTTCATGCCAATACTGCAGCTACTCTTCTGTGTGCCAATTCGATTTAACGCAGAAAGAGAACAGCTTCAATCTATTACACGACCGAGAAGATGATGCTGTATGGAAGCTAATGACAGAAGCTGCTGACAAGTAAGAATGCAAAGGGGAGTAACAAATGTCTGAAATGAACTGGACGAAGCAGCAGTTTGCTGCTATAACACAAAAGGATTGCAATCTATTGGTTGCGGCAGCAGCAGGTGCTGGCAAAACAGCCGTTCTTGTTGAGAGAATAATTCAAAAAATAATAGATGAAAAGAACCCAATTGATATTGATTCACTACTTGTGGTGACATTTACAAATGCTGCTGCAACTGAGATGCGAGAAAGAATTGGAGTTGCCATATCCAAAGCTATTGAGGATAATAAGGACTCAAAAAACATCCATAGACAGCTTGCACTCCTAAATAAGTCAGCAATTACAACAATTCACTCCTTTTGCCTTGAAGTAATCAGGAACAATTTTCAGAGCATTGATATTGATCCCAAATTTAGGATTCTTGATGAGACCGAAGCTACACTATTAAAGTCAGAAACCTTGAATGAGTTATTTGAGGGAATTTATGAGGATGAAGAAGAAAACAATTTAGACTTTTTCGAGCTTTTAGAAGCCTATGGTAGCAATCGGGATGACCAAAAGATACAAGACATGGTTCTAAATATTTATAGTTTCGTGCAAAGCTATCCATGGCCCGAGTTGTGGCTAGATAGCCAGACTGAGAGCTACAATCTTGATGTAGAAATTGACTTTGCAAATACTGCATGGGGGAAGATTCTACTTGAATCAATTAAAATTCGTCTAGAAGGCTTACTGGTGCTTGTGGATTGCGCATGTAAAAAGCTACAATTTGCAATGGGCTTAGAAAAATATCTACCAGTTTTTATTGATGATGCCCATGCACTTCGTGGTTTATTAAATATTTGCAATACTGTAATAAAAGGTGATGAGAATTGCAGCAATAATAAAAATCTAAACGAGAATTGCAGTGAGAGTACTAATGTAGTAGAGAACGAAGGTCTAAATGAAAATGTGCATCATGAGATAGGTGCAAATTGGGATGACATATATTTATACTTGAAAAATGTTGAATTTGCCACTTTGCCGCGCTGTGGAAAAGACGCAGACAAGTATATTCAAGAGGATGTTAAGAAAACTAGAGATGAGCTAAAGTCGTACATAAAGAATCTAAAGGATGAGGTATTCTTACTTAAGTCAGAAGAAATAATTGCTGACCTTAAAACAATGTATCCTATTCTTAAATGTATAACAAGGCTTGTCGTAGAGTTCAGTAACAGTTATGCTCTCAAAAAAAATAGGAGAGCTTCAGTTGATTTTAACGATTTAGAACACTTTTGCCTAAAGATACTTTCCGAGGTTGATGAAGAGGGGAAAATTCGTCCTACAAAGGTTGCAAAAGCATATAAGGAAAGATATTCGGAGATATTGGTGGATGAATACCAAGATAGTAATTTGGTCCAAGAAATTATTATTAGTATGATATCTAGAGATGATATTGGTACACCAAATGTATTTATGGTTGGTGATGTAAAACAAAGTATTTATAGATTTAGACAAGCAAAACCTGAGCTGTTTCTTGATAAATATAATCATTATTCAAACGAAGCTGATAGCTTGTACAGAAAAATACTATTATTTAAGAACTTCAGAAGTAGGAAAGAGGTTGTTGATGGAGTAAACTTTATTTTTAAACAAATAATGTCTGAAAGTGTTGGTGAACTTGATTACTCAGATATTGAAAAATTGAATCCAGGGGCCAACTATCCTGAAAATCAAGAAGAGGATAGGATAGTTGGTGGTGAAGTTGAACTACATTTAATTGAAACGACTCGCTTACAGGATAATACTGCTGAACTTTCGGAAAACGAAACCTTTGAAGATGAAACTGAAGTCGAACTAGATGAGGATGAAATATTAGATAACCTTCAGCAGGAGGCTCGAATGGTTGCAAATAGGATAATTGAACTTATGTTACCTGACAAAGCTGGAAAGAAGTTTAGTGTTTTAGATAAAAAATCAAATCAATATAGAGATATACAATTTAAAGACATAGTAATACTACTACGAACTACAAAGAATTGGACAGATGTTTTCACTGAGGAGCTCTCAAGGGCATCAATTCCTACTTTTGCAGACACAGGAAGCGGATTCTTTAAAACACCTGAGGTTCAGGTTATTCTGTCCCTTTTGCAGTTAATTGATAATCCATATCAAGATATTCCTCTTTTGGCAGTTTTAAGGTCACCAATAGCAAACTTCAGTACAGATGATTTGACGCAGCTACGACTGGCTGACCGGAAGGCATCGCTATTTGAAGCATTAAATGCTTTAGCGTTAGGTGAGGCTGCGACTTGTGCCAAGGCTAAACGGTTTTTAAATAGACTGGCTTTGTGGAGAGATATGTCACAATATATGTCTACGCACAAGCTTATTTGGCAATTGTACAATGATACAGGTTATTTTAGTATTGTGGGCGCAATGCACGATGGTGAGAAAAAGCAAGCAAATTTACGTATACTTTTTGAAAGATCACTTCAATTTGAGAGCACTAGTTATAAAGGGTTATTTAATTTTATAACCTTTATTGATAAATTAAAGACTCACAGGGGTGATTTAGGAAGTGCAAAGATTCTCGGTGAAAACGATAATGTAGTACGGCTCATGAGTATTCATAAGAGTAAGGGTTTGGAGTTTCCAGTAGTGTTTTTATGTGGGTGCGGTAAAAAATTCAATTTTCAAGATATGTACAAGGGAGTTTTGCTACATCAAGAGCTTGGATTTGGCCCTGACTTTGTAGACTCTAAAAAGCGGATTAAATACCCTTCAGTTCCCAAACTAGCTATTGCACAAAAGCTGAAAGTAGAAACGCTTTCTGAAGAGATGCGTATATTATACGTTGCATTGACCAGATCAAGAGAAAAACTTATTCTAACAGGAGCAGTTGGCAATTTAGAAAAGTCTGCAAATAGATGGCTTGCAACATCAAACTCTCCAATAGAGAAATTTCCAGCGCATGATATGCTAAAGGCTCAGAATTACTTGGATTGGGTTTGTCCCTCTGTAATGAGGCATAGCAGTTCAAAAAAGCTTCGTGAAGTAGCTGGTCTGGGAACAGAGTATAGTGGTGCGCAAAGCATGGATGAAGTCGACTTCAATATATTCCTTTGTAATCAAAGTGATATCGCCATATCAAATAAAATTGAACAAGATGAAGCTCCACCGGTAGATACATTAGCTTGGCTTGAAAATAACGTCCAAAATGAAATTGGAAACAGACAAAAGATAGATGGGAGGCTAAACTGGAAGTATAAATACAACAATTTTACAAATATACCATCTAAGATTTCTGTTACTGAGATAAAACGATTTTTTAATATAAATAATGAAGGTGAAGATTCACCTACATTAAAGCAAGCAAGTATAAAAAAACCAGCATTTTTACAGGAAAAGAAGGGCCTTAGCTCAGCAGAAAAAGGTACTATCATGCATTTTGTAATGCAGCACATTGATTTTTATGATAAAAATATTGGAAACCAAATTAATAATATGGTTTTAAAAGAATTAATAACTCAGAATCAGGCAAAAAGTGTAGATGTGAAAAAAATTGAAGCCTTTATTTTTTCCCCAATCTGCAAAAGAATGCTTGAGTCAGGAAAGATTTTCAGAGAGGTTCCCTTTAATATTGAATTACCGTTTGACGAGTTATATCCGAATAATGATAGTTGTGATAGCAATGAGGACAAAATATTATTACAGGGTGTTGTTGATTGTTATTTTGAGGAAGCTAATAAAATAGTTCTTATTGATTATAAGACAGATTACATTTCTAATGGGAACATTAAAGAAATAAAGGATAAATACAGTTTGCAAATTTCATATTATGCAAGAGCCTTAGAACTTCTTACAGGCTTAAGCGTAAATGAACGGTATATTTATTTGTTTGCAACAGGGGAGCTTGTTGAAGTATGTGATTAGTAGTTATGTTTATATTAAATAATAGAGTGGTAAATAATAGAGAGCTTAATAATATAGATGGCAAAATTTAAATATATTATTTTAAACATATTGACACATCGATTGAAACTGTGCTAAAATACTTTTTGTTGAAGACACATTGCGGGTTTGTGTAACGGTAGCACGGCTGATTCTGGTTCAGCTTGTCAGGGTTCAAATCCTTGACCCGCAGCCAAAAGTATTTCAATTTATTGAAATACTTTTTTTATACTTAAAATTATTATTTAAAGAAATAATGGACATATTAAAATCAAGGACTTCTTTTTTTAGAAATACAAAAAGCAGAAGTCGAAACTTCTGCTTTTTGTATAATCATCTTTGTTAAATTGTCCGGGTAAAACAAAAGAGATCTTCTTTATAGTAGTATTATTATAGAATCAAATATTAATTATGTCAATAAATATTTATATAGTTAATTAAATTTGAGAATTATTTTTTGATATAAAAACTTTAGTATGGTAAAATAATATAAGTAATTTGAATATTATGTATAATACTTAGATATCTTCATTGAAAATGAGGAAATATTTATGAGGATTTTAATGCTGTCTTGGGAATACCCACCAAGAATAATAGGTGGTATATCCCGAGTGGTTTATGATTTAGCACAAAACTTAGGTAAGTTTGGCAATGATGTTCATGTTTTGACATGTTGGGAGCCTAATACAAAGGAATATGAAATTGATAATAATGTAACAGTACATCGAGTACAAGTTTATAACAATCCTTCAAATAACTTTGTGGAATGGGTAATGCAGCTTAATTTTGCTATGCTTGAATCCGCTATTAAACTTGTTCAAAATAATGAGTTCGATATAATACATGCACATGATTGGCTTGTGGCATATGCTACTAGGGTACTGAAAAAATCTTATAACATTCCACTTATTACAACAATTCATGCTACTGAATATGGACGAAATAGCGGAATACATACTGATATGCAGAGAACAATACATAATGTTGAGAAATGGTTAATAAATGAATCTGATCGTTTAATTGTAAATAGCAATTACATGAAAGATGAATTACTTTCAATATTTAATATTCAAAGCGACAAAATTAGCATTATTAGTAATGGCGTTGATTTGAAAAAGTTTAATAATGTTTATGCTGATGTTGCTTTTAGGGAAAATTACGCAGCAAAAAATGAAAAAATTGTGTTTTATGTGGGAAGACTTGTTAATGAAAAGGGATTACATGTATTATTAAATGCAATTCCACAAATACTGAGTACTTTTAATAATGTTAAGTTTGTAATTGCGGGCAAAGGACCGTGTTTAAATAATCTTATTGAACTAAGCCAGAAGCTAAACATTATGAATAGAGTTTACTTTACTGGTTTTGTAAGTGAGGAGGTTTTATTAAAATTATATAAGTGTTCGGATATAGCCGTCTTTCCGAGTACCTATGAACCTTTTGGTATAGTTGCACTTGAGGGAATGGTTGCAGGCATTCCTGTTGTAGTTTCTGATACTGGAGGGCTAAAGGAAATTGTAAATCACAAAGAGGATGGGATGAAATTCTATAGTGGAAATTCGGATTCTCTAGCAGATTGTTTATTAGAATTATTGAGTGATGACAGTTTATCCAACAAAATACGTAATGTCGCATTGCAGAAGGTACATAAGCTTTATAATTGGGATAATATATCCGAAAGAATTTTGAATGAATATAAGTATGTTATTTCTAAATATAAGGGCTAAGGAGTAATTAAATAATCAAAATTGAACTTTCAAAATGGGAAGTTATTATTTAGTTGTTCCTAATATAAGTAGTTATTTTATATAGTTTAAATTGGAGGTTTAATTGTGTCAAAAGCTAAAAAGAAGTTAAGAGTTATACCACTTGGTGGTTTGCAAGAAATAGGTAAGAATATCACTGCATTTGAATATGGTGATGACATTCTCGTAGTTGACTGTGGTCTTTCATTCCCTGAGGACGAAATGTTGGGAATTGATCTAGTTATACCAGATGTTACTTATTTAGTTAAGAATAAAGAAAAGGTAAGGGCAATAGTACTGACTCATGGTCACGAGGATCACATTGGTGCCTTGCCATATGTTTTAAGAGAACTAAATGTTCCTATTTACGGAACAAGGCTTACACTGGGCTTATTAAAATGTAAGCTTGACGAGCACGGTTTGCTAGATACTACTGTTTTGCAGACTGTTGAGGCAGGTCAAAGTGTTGAGTTGGGTGCCTTTAAGGTGGAATTTATTCATGCTACACATAGTATTGCTGATGCTGTTTCTTTAGCAATTCACACGCCAATAGGAATTATTGTCCACACAGGTGATTTTAAGATTGATTATACACCAATTCAAGGAGAACCCATGGATTTGGCTAGATTTGCCGAGCTTGGGAAAAAAGGTGTATTATTACTAATGTGCGATAGTACTAATATAGAAAATGAAGGCTATACAATGTCAGAACGTACTGTTGGAGAGACCTTTAACGAAATATTTTCAAGCTGCAAGAGTAGAATATTAGTGGCAACCTTTGCATCAAATGTTCATAGAGTACAGCAGATTTTTAATTCTGCTGTGAAATTTGGCAGAAAGGTTACTGTAATTGGAAGAAGCATGGTAAATGTTGTAAACGTGGCAACTGAGCTGGGGTATCTGACTGTTCCAGAGGGTGTGCTAGTTGATATGGAAAATATGGATAAGGTACCACAGGACAAGCTTGTAATAATTACAACTGGTAGTCAGGGTGAACCGATGTCTGCACTAACTAGAATTACTTTTGGAGAGCATAAGAAAGTGGAGATAATTCCTGGAGATTTGGTAATTATTTCAGCTTCACCTATTCCTGGCAATGAGAAGCTAATTTCAAAAGTAGTGAATGAATTATTTAAAAAGGGTGCTCAGGTTATATATGAGGCTTTGGCTGATATACACGTTTCTGGACATGCTTGTCAAGAAGAAATAAAGCTTATTCATAACCTTGTAAAACCAAAATTTTTCATGCCTGTTCATGGTGAGCATAGACATTTAAGGCAACATTCTGATTTGGCACTAAAAATGGGAACTCCAAATGAGAACATATTTATATTAGAAAATGGCAAGGTTCTTGAATTAACTCATGATTCTGCAAAAATGAATGGAAGTGTAACCTCAGGAAGGGTTCTTGTAGATGGTCTGGGCGTCGGAGATGTTGGTAATGTGGTTTTAAGGGACAGAAAGCATCTATCGCAGGATGGTTTGATTGTAGTTGTAATAACAATAGAGGGCGATACTGGCAACGTAGTGGCAGGTCCAGATATAATTTCAAGAGGCTTCGTCTATGTTCGTGAATCTGAAGATCTTATGGAGCAGCTTAGAGAAATTGCTAAGCAGGCAGTTAATAAAAGTAGTGGCAAAGGCAGTGGCGATTGGTCAATTAGGAAGTCAGCCATACGTGAGGCACTTAAGGAACGTATTTATGAAAAGACAAAACGTAAGCCTATGATTTTACCAATAATTATGGAAATATAATAAATTTTATAAAAGTAAGCTTCCTGCATAAGTACTTGTTAGTACCTATGTAGGAAGTTTTTTTTATAGAATAAAGTTTCTAAGACAAAATATTTATTAATCAAAATCATAGAAATTTAGTAGCACCTCCTTTCAGACTTTACTACCAAGCAATGCCACATATATGGTTTAAGAACTACTATAATTGTTTATTAAATTGAGCTAAGCATCCAATTCATATATAATAAATTGGATAAGCGACCAAAAAAGTACATTATTATAAACGTATAGGAGTCTCTGTGACAAAATTTAAAGATTACATAATGAAGCGATTAGATTCTTACAAGATATTTATTTTATTATCATTTGTTTCTCAATTGCTTTTTTCACTTATATTTACTGTTAACCTTCTCTACCATGTCAATGTTGCTAAATTAAACCCTCTTCAATTAATTTTAATTGGTACGATATTAGAAGCTTCAGTATTTTTATTTGAAATACCTACAGGGATAGTTGCAGACACAAAAAGTAGAAAGCTTTCAATTGTTATTGGATATATATTAATAGGTATAAGTTTCATAATTGAAGGTTTCTTTCCATTTTTCTATACTATTGCTTTATCACAAGTATTTTGGGGTATTGGCTATACATTTACAAGTGGTGCTACACAAGCATGGATTACCGATGAAATTGGTGAAGAGAAAGCAGGAAGTGCATTTATTAAGGGAGCGCAGGCTGGACAAGCTGGGGAGCTGATTGCAATACCGATAAGTGTTGTTGTTGGCTTAATTGCAATTAATTTGCCGATAATTTTTGGTGGGATATTAATGATAATTCTTGCAATGTTTTTGACAATTGCAATGCAAGAACATGGATTCAAACCTAAATCAAAGGAAGAAATATCAAATTTGGGATCGATGATTAAAACAGTTAAAACTATTCGTTTGTATATAAAAGGCAATCATATTTTAATTCTATTATTAGTAATAGGAATCTTTTATGGATTGTATAGTGAAGGCTTTGACAGACTGTGGACGGCACATTTTGTAGAAGATTTTAAATCTTCAATAATTACTGAATTTAATCCGATTATGTTTATAGGTGTTATAAGAGCGGTATTAATGATTCTTTCAATAATAGCGTTAGGTATACTAAATAAAAAGCTTAATTTTAAAAAATCAAATCATGTAATTAGTGTTCTGATTATTAGTACCATTGTAATAATAATAGCATTAGCTGGATTCAGCATATTTAAGAATCTTTACATTGTAATAGCGTTCTTTTGGACTATTGGAATAATGCGAAGTTTAATAGGCCCTCTATTGGATTCTTGGTTAAATAGTCTTATTACTAATCCGAACATCCGGGCTACAGTTTTCTCACTTAGAGGGCAAGTTGATGCTATCGGTCAAATTGGGGGAGGCCCAATTGTAGGAGTTTTCGGAAAACTCTTTTCAATAAAAATTGCTTTGCTTGTATCGGCAATAATTCTATCACCAGTTATAATTATTTACTGCATAATTATAAAAAACAGTAAGAAATTAAATAGTATTAAAGAGAGTAGTGAAATAAGCTAACTTAGTTATTAATAATTTATTTAGAAATAATAATACTATGAGTAAACTCTTGACCGGCTTTTCTAAAGGTAGGATTTTTATATCCTAAAACATACATATCAGTGGATAAAGCTTCGATTTCAAGCATTCTAGTTAGAAGCTTATTGCAAGAATTTTTGTAGTCAGACGGCTTTGTAATGATTGGAAGGGAAGAACTCTTTTTCATTTTTGTCAGAAGCTCTCGCCCAACGCTATTGAAACCTAGTATTCTAGAGTATTGGGGACCACCATATTGATTAAACAAATCCATGTCATACTTTGTGAAACCAGCCAATAATGATAGAAGGATTCTTTGTATACGTGTCTGTGTATACCTTTTTGTACATATATTTGATAATAGCTCTTCAAGGTTACCAGAAATCTCACCAGCTTTTTTGATTCTGTATTCAAGACCTTCTGAAATACCGGGTACTTCTCGTAGCTTTTCTACACTGGTTTGTCGTAAAAATCCAAGGAGTATATCTTCAAATTTATTAATGCCATTTGGGCCTCGACCTTTGCTTAACTCTCTTTCTATGATGATTTTAGAGTCCTGAGGCAGGGCTTGTACAGTATCGAACGATAATGGTGACTGCTCTTGGTTTTTCATGCGATAAATACTGTTTCTTATTGCTGTAGCACTTGAAATGACTCCTGTTAAATCAGATGAGTTGTAGTTGTTTGCTATCCTATTGATGGTGTAGGGCTTAATAGAGCTTTTGAGCCTGCTAACCGCCTTTAGGTATTCAATACCCAAAATGTTATTTGGCGTCTCCAGAATGGTTTTAACGTCAACTGTATTGAATCCAGATGTGTGTCTATCTAAATATTTTTGCATAGCAAGTTGCCTGCAAATAGGGAAGGAGAGCCCTAACGACAGCTGCTTTTTTAGTTCATCTTTGTATTCTTGTGGTTCATTCGCTAAAATTTCTGAGATATACTGCAAAGAAGTTATGTCACCCTGCTCACTACCAAACGAGATACAGTCTACTATGCCAATACTATCAAGTAGCTTTACAGCACCAAAACCAAAGGATTCAGCACTTGACATGGCATATGGAAGTGGTAGTTCTATCACTAAATCAACACCGTTTTGCAATGCCATTTCTGCACGAGCAAATTTATTTATAAGAGCAGGTTCACCACGTTGTATGAAATTACCACTCATAACGCAAACAACAGCATCACAACCAGTGACAGCTTTTGATTGCTCGATATGATATATATGCCCGTTATGAAAAGGGTTATATTCTACAACAATACCAAGTACTTTCATAATAGCCTCCATAAGCCCATGTAGCCAAATAGTGATAACAAAAGTGGTAAAAATGCCACTTGGGTTAATTCCTAAAAAGTATTATGGCTATTATACCAATTTTAGAGTCAATATATCAATGTTTTATATACTAGTTCCGATATTGCTGAGGGGTTTGACCTGTGATAATTGAATAAAGCTATAAAAACTCGACCTTTTCATGAGGGCCGAGTTTTTATATTCCTAAGCATATATTTCGGCTTACTGGAAATCGCAATAATTCACTTGATTTAAAACGCTATAGATGTTAAATTATACCTAATATGATGGTTATTAGGGGGATGAATATGAATCTAGATATATCAAAATTTAAATGGATTAAAAAACCAAATTCTTTTGTAGTTAATGGTGATGAAATAAAAATAACTACTGAGCCTGAAACTGATTACTGGCAGAGGACATATTATGGATTTAGTAATGACAATGCTCATACTTTTGTTATGCCCATAGAGGTTGATTTCACATTTACTGTAAAAACTCAATTTAATTCAAAGAACATGTTTGACCAGTGTGGAGTAGTTATTTACCAAAATAGTAATAACTGGTTTAAAGCATCAATAGAATTTGAAAATGACAAGTATCAGAGACTTGGAAGTGTTGTTACAAATAATGGGTATTCTGATTGGGCAACTAATGATATATCAGCAAAAATTAAAGAAATGTATTATAGGCTAAGTCGTAGAGGCTCAGACTTTCGTGTAGAGAATTCTCTAGATGGAATAAATTTTGAGCAAATGAGAATTTTTCATTTGTTTGAGGGACAGGGAGAAGTAAAATTTGGTGTATATGCTTGTAGCCCTTTGAAATCTAGCTTTGATGCCTGTTTTACTGAAATGAAATTATCTGAATGTATATGGGAGAAGTATATAAACCCTGATAACATATAAAATAGATGTATTCTCAATAGAAATTATTACATATGCTTTATTAAAGAGATTTGCCCAGTCTTGGTATAAAGGTTGGAGAAAGGTATGATGAGAATTATGAAAATTGAAAATGGGGATTTGATATTAAGAAATTGGAAAGATGAGGATGCGCAGCAACTTGTTTTAATAGCAAATAATAAGAAAATATATGATAATTTAACAGACTCATTTCCACATCCATATCTCTTAAATGATGCCAGTGAATATATAACATCTGCACAAAAAGAAGATAATGTATCAAAGTTATTTGCTATTGAAATAGATGGGAAGGTTATGGGGAGTATAGGAGCATTTTCTTATAAAGATGTTTATCGAAAAAATATGAGTATAGGTTACTATTTAGCTGAGGAATGTTGGGGTAAAGGGATAATGTCAAAGGTAATAATAGCTTTTGTAAAATACTTGTTTAATAGTTTCGATATTAATAGAGTTTATGCAGAACCCTTTGCTAGAAATATTGGTTCAAGGAAAGCACTAGAAAAAGCGGGATTCAGACTTGAAGCTGAATTGAACTATAATGTTATAAAAAATGGCGTTAAAGAAAATAGTTGCATATATGCAATTTTAAAGCAAGATTTCAAACATTGATTTGCTAGTTGTGACTTTATTTAAAGTAATTTGAAGAATTAATATAATATGGTATAATTATATAATTATGGATTAACGGAGGTGAACGATATTGTCACAAGCTGAACTTATTCAAGCATTACAATTTCTTATTTTATTGTTTGTTACAATCTTTTTTGTGTACAATGTTGTTCACAATTTCAAGTTCTCTAGTACCTTTATTACTGGTATAAAAGATTATTTCTGTATTAGTACAGTTGTTTTATATGTACGTAACCTTTATGTAGTAAATTATGAGTGTTTTCATAAATATGAAATTTGGAGGTATTATAGATTTAGTTAAAAATGATGCTACTGGTTAATAAAAATTAAAGAGGAGCTGAAATCATGAGCATCATTTCAAATTTACTAAATCAGGTGATAAATGGTCTTTTTTCGATTGTGGGGGATTGGGGAATTGCTATAATATTAACCACTATCTTAATAAGAATTTGTTTACTTCCTTTATCATGGAAACAAAAAAAGAGTATCAATGTACAACAAGAATTATCAAAAAAGACTGAAGAGATAAAGCTTAAATATGCAAATGACAAAGAAAAACAGCAAACAGAAGTTGCAAAAATTTCTGCAGAGAGTGCTAAAAGCATGTTGGGTTGCTTATTTACATTAATTCAAATTCCAATTATGTATGGTTTGTATACAGTGTTTGCTGAAATGCCCATTGATGTAGGAAGTTTTGTTGTTCCATGGATTAACAATCTTAAGTTACCTGATGCATATCATATTATTCCTTTTATAGCTGTTATCGTACAGCTACTTCCTAGTATAATCATGACATTGAGACCAATAAAAAGTGCTAAAAAAAGTGGCTTTCCATTGACTCAAATGTTAATAATGGGTGGGTTTAGTTTATTCTTTTTTATGAAAGCCCCTGTAACTCTGGGCATCTACTGGGTTACAACAGGATTATTTAGTACTCTTGAGCAGGTAGCTTATAATAAAATACTAAATAAGACTTAATTTTGAACTAAAAGAGCGGCCCGAAAAAGCTACAAGGGTCTGACTCCGATGGAATATCGAAGTCAGACCCTTGTAGCATAAATACTTTTTTATTGACCTGCAGTTCTATTGCCGACTTAGTTAATGCTTGTACTCCAAAAAACAATTATTTCTTTTTTCCAATGAGCATATAACTAAGCGGAAATCCGTCAAGCATTTTCAGTGTTTCGTTATCTGCATTTCCTAAATTGTACTCATCAAATTCTTGTATCTCAATATTGGCTTGGAGTATAGCGCTTATAATATCAGATATTTTGTGCATAAACCAAAAGCACTCGTCTGACTCATACTGTACTCCACCAACATAATCAATCCCTGTTGCAAAATTATAAGGTCCTTTCTTGAAATAAGAAGTTAACTTATCAATATTTTGTTTTTCAAAATCAAATCCATTATCAAAAAAATGAACAAATGGATGTATCTCAGAAATCAATATTTGTCCACCCTTCTTTAGTAGCCTTGATAACACATTAAAATAATTACTCAAATCGGGAAACCATTGCAACGACCCCTCTGAAATATATATAAAGTCAAAGTAATCATTGTATTTATCATCAATCTCCAATATGTTGGTTCTTACAAATTTTGCATTTAGCTTTGCTGTTTGGGCAAGCTGCTCGGCTTCGGAAATAGCAATATCGGAAATATCAAACCCTATCGCTTCTTTTGCGCCAAACTTCATGAGCGACAACAACTCCCTACCGTTTTGGCATTGCATTTGAGCTATGGTCTTACCATCAATATTAATATGCTTCAATTTGTTAACCACAACATCATCATAATCGCCGTTGAATGTTGTAAAATCGGGATTTTCAAAACTCTTTAGCAATGAATTATTTCTTGCCTTTTGATGATATTTTGAAGCTTGATTCCAAGCGGATCGATTGCCTTCAAATATATTTTTATTGCTCATAATATTACCTCGCCTTATATAAATTTTTATAACATCTAGTATCTGGTTCTTTCTAAAGTTAGTTGAAAATACAATAAAATCTTTACACTATGTTCTCAATATTTTCAATATTTCGCATGTATACTAACAGGGGCAGTTCACAATGGCCGCTCTTTTAGTTATATAGAATAATGGCTGTAACCAACAAATCCAGCAGTTTTCTTATTGCTGGATTTGTTGGCTTAAAACCTTCATTTTATATTTTATCTAGCACAGCACTACCAGTTTCTTCTTCAAACTGCTTCTGATATAGAGAGAAGTAATAGCCTTTCTGCCTCAAAAGCTCTTTGTGTGTTCCTCTCTCAATTATGTTGCCGTTCTTTACAACTAGAATAATGTCAGCCTTCTTGATTGTAGATAACCTATGCGCGATCAAAAAGGAAGTTCTGTTTTTTAAAATGTGCATTATAGCATCCTGAATCAATTTCTCGGTCTGAGTATCAATTGAGGAAGTTGCCTCGTCAAGTACAAATATCTTTGGATCAGCTATGATTGCACGAGCAAAGGAAATTAGCTGCTTTTCGCCAGTGGAGAGGCGGTCGCCGCCTTCACCGATGTTTGTGTCATAGCCATTTTCCATACCCTCAATAACTGGGTCTGCAGCTACAATTTTTATGGCGGCTTCAATTTCTTCATCGGTAGCGTCAAACTTTCCATATCTAATATTTTCACGAACAGTTCCTGAAAACAGGTGAGGGCTTTGAAGCACATAACCAATATTGTGATGCAGCCATAGTTGTGAACGTTCCTTGTAATCCTTGCCATCAATTAGAATCTGTCCTTTAGTAGGTTCGAAGAACCTGCACGCGAGGTTGACAAGTGTACTTTTCCCAGCACCAGTCTCTCCAACAATTGCAACGGTGGTTCCAGCAGGTATTTTGAGATTGAAATCAGTCAAAATATACTCATCGCCGTCAGGATATTTGAAAGAAACGTCCTTAAACTCAATATCTCCAGTGATAGTTTCCCAGTTTTCTTTTTTAGGATTGAAGTTGTCTCCGTATTTCTCGATAACAGCAGGGGAGTCCGTTATATCGGGCTCTGTTTCAATTAATCCTGTCACACGCTCAATATTAGCCTGTGTAGAGACAAAATCAGCGAAGACACGAGCTATCTGCTGGATGGGCTCAAAAATACTTAAAGCGTAAGTAATAAAGACCGAAAGTGTACCAAATTTCATAGCATCATTTATAACCAAATTTCCACCACGAACCAAAACAATGGAAACAGCTAGAGTGCTAAAGCAGAGTATTATTGGGATAAATATTGCGTTTAACACAGTAGCACGTATCGTGTACGAATAAAACTTATCTGTAACACCTGAAAAATCCTTTAAGTTTTTATCTTCAATGACTAGTGTTTTAGAAGTTCTTGCACCTGAAATACCCTCGTTGATGCTACCTGTCATAGTAGAATTTATTTTTCGGATTTTTCTATTAACATTCAGCATCTTTTTCTGAAAATACAATGTAATTAATGCGATAAAGGGGATAACACATATAACTAACAGCGCCAGCTTTACATTCAGAAAAAGCATTGCTATAAAGACGCCGATTACATATATGATTGCCCACAACATATCTATCAAACCCCAAGAAACCATTTGACCAATACGTCCTGTATCACTCATAACCCGTGCCATCATGAAGCCAACAGGGGTAGTGTTGTAATAAGTAAAAGAAAGCTTTTGTAGATGTACAAAAAGTGCCTTTCGAATTGATTTTGCTACGCTTAATTCAACAGTCATTGCATTTCTTATAAAAATCAATACTGAAGTTGCCTGAAGTAAAAGAACGCAACCATAAGCAATTGCAAATTTACCGATACCTTCAGTTGAAGCAGGCATAATAAAATTGTCTATTGCGTATCTCTGAAAAAGCGGATATATAATATCAATTATTGATACAAGAATTAAAAAAGATAATGCTATAGTAAATGGTTTTTTGTATAACTTAACAAACGGAACTATTTTTGCCCATACCCTAAGGGAAAAGGGCTTTTTGTAATCTTCTTCTTCGTAATATGCCATTATTTATCACCTCCAATAGTTACAGCTTGCTGGTCATATATAAGCTCAGTTTCAAGGCTACTCTGAATATCATAAATTCTTTTGTAGATACCATTTTCATTTGTCAATAACTCGTAATGTGTACCCATTTCAGCAACTTGGCCATCATCTAATACCATAATTACATCGGCATGCATTAGTGTTGTAATTCTATGAGATACTAGAATTACTGTGCTTTGTGCAGTATTATCTTTCAGCGCTGCGCGAATCTTTGAGTCTGTTTCTGAGTCAACCGCTGATAGTGAATCATCAAATATCATAATAGGTGATTTTTGCATGAGCATTCTGGCGATGGCTACTCTTTGCTTTTGACCACCTGACAACGTTACTCCGCGCTCACCTACAATGGTATCATAGCCTTTTGAAAATCCCATAATAGCATCATCAACGGCAGCAACTCCAGCATAATGACGAATAAGTTCTATATCACCGGTATGATCAAAAGCGTCAATATTCTGCTGAATAGTTTTGGAGAATAGGAAGGGCTCTTGAAGTACAAAGCCAATGTTACTTCTTAAATAATTTCTTTTGATTTTCCGTATATCCATTCCGCCGATTTCTATTGAACCACAGGAGTCTGGCAGATCATAAAGTCTATCTAATAGATACATAATTGTTGATTTTCCAGAACCAGTTCCACCCAAAATACCAAACGTTGTTCCAGCCTTAATCTTAAAGGAGATATCCTTCAAAACTGGCTTTACTCCTTCATAGTCAAAAGTGACATTTTTGTATTCAATGTCACCGGACATTTCAGGAGTAATTGAATCTTCACAATCTTGCTCCTCTTCCTCCGCAACAATCTCCTTTATTCGGCTTAGGGAGACACTAGTTTTACTCATTTCAGACAAGATACGCCCGAAGTTTCTTACTGGCCAAACTAACATGGAATTATAGAAGATAAAAACAAAAAATTCTCCTAGAGTAATAACACCATTTGCAGCTTCAATAGAACCCAGAACAATGATGAGCATTACCTGTAGGCCAGAAACCAGATCGCCAATTCCCCAATACTTACTCAGTAAAAAGCCAAGCTTAATCCAGTAATTCGCAAAATAGTCATTCTTAACATCAAAACTATCAATTTCATGAGCTTGTCGACCAAAAGCACGAACAACTCGGACACCTGTTAAATTTTCTTGAACCATTGCTGATAGTGCACCTTCAGCTTCATCAGCATATTTAAATTTATCAGCTATTTTTTTATAAAATATTGCCGAATAAGCTATTACCAATGGAATAAATGCAAGTGCTATAACTGAAAGCTTAACATTCATCATAAACATAAAAATGAGGGAGAAGGCAATCAAAAATACAGTTCGAACCATTTCGATAAACTGTAGTAACAAAAAGTTTCTTACAACCTCTACGTCAGAGGTACAACGTTGTATAATATCCCCGGTTTGGTTTTTCACATGCCAACTATAGGGGAGCTTTTGAATATGATCAAATAAATGATTACGGAGCTTCCTAATGGTACCTTCAGATGCCTTCGCGATAAAGACCCTGAAATAGTATGTAAAAACCCCGGAGAGTATAGCAAAAACAAGAGCTAATAGTGAGCAGGGAAGAAGATTGCTTCTCAGCATTTCTCTGCCACCGTGCACATTAATATAGTTTATAATAAGTTTAGGTAACTTGAATTCTTCAGTTCCAATAACTGAGTCAATAAGTACCTTGATAATTTGTGGCATTAAATAGTTAAAAATAATTGCAAGCATTGTAAACAATATTGCAAGTACATATAGCCATCTAAAGCCTTTTATAAATGAATAAAGCATTTTAAATCGACCTTTATTACTTGGTTGCATAAATAGTTCTCCTTTAAAATTATTACATTTAAGTAATCATCATTTTTATCTAATATCTAATATATAGGTAGTAAATCCCTGAGAAATTGTAATAACTCTGTATACCGGAACAAGTTCATAGAGAAAAATCAAAATATTAAAATACAGAAAAATTGAGAAATAAAAAAACACGATAAACTCATTATCGTGTTCAATATATTTTTCAAACATATTTTAAACTTTAAATGACGGTTACTTAAGTGTTAACCTAAAAAGTCATTGAACAAAAACAAAATGACAATATAGGTTCAGTATTAAATTATTGATGAAGCACCTCACTAATTTTATAAACTCTCATCTTTTTAAACACTCCTTTCACCGTAGAATGAGTAACCATATAATACTTACAAGGTAAGTACAGTTACTTGCTCTGATATGGTATTACATATGGTAAGACTTGTCAATACTTGTAATACATTTGTAAAGAAAACTTGGCCTGTTCCGAGCCGCAGGCGAAGGAAGAGGCCTAGTTGCACTTATACTCGAAGGGTGTAAAGAAAACTTGGCCTGTTCCGAGCCGCAGGCGAAGGAAGAGGCCTAGTTGCACTTATACTCGAAGGGTGTAAAGAAAACTTGGCCTGTACCGAGCCGCATAGCATTACAAACAACAACTTTGGATTCGCCACCAATTTTAGGACGCAATAGAAATAGTTATTATTGTTCATTTATGGATGATTCTAATAATGATTGTAATATAATTATAGATCCATTATTAAAGGATTATATACTAATTTATAAAAATATTGTATTAGAGTCTAATATAGAAGAACTTACTGGTGAATTTAAAGAAATAATAAAATCAAAACTAAACCCACCAGATGCAGGTGGATCTGACTATAAAATCAAGTCAACATTGGATAGTATAACAGTCTTTAAGGGAAAAAGTAGTATTGACATGTTTAAGAATAACGAAGTAGGTGTAATGCAAATAACAAGGAATTTTATTTATAAAGACGAGAAAATTGGAAAGGTAGTAGGACCATCAGAAGCGCATGTTGTAATTATATTTGATACAGAAACAAAGGGATACTTCGAATATGATGAAGGGAATAAACCTAAAATACCAAAACAATAAAATTATTGGGATTGAAGTAATAGAAAACAGTGAATGAATTGAAGTGATTGGTAGCAATATCGTGTTGCTTTTTTAATTTAATATTACTAATGAAAAAAACCCTGCACACAGCGTAACGCGAATGTACAAGGCTTTGTTGGTGGGAGGAGATGGATTCGAACCATCGAAATCGTAGATAACAGATTTACAGTCTGCCCCCTTTGGCCGCTCGGGAACCCTCCCATAAAAAAATATTTAAATTTTTTGCAACAAATAAGATTATGCATGAATTCTAATAAAATGTCAACCCATTTTATAAAATTAAACTAAAAATCAATTTCATCAAAAAAAGCGAATTCCAAACAACTGTTAATTGTCTACAATTCGCTTCTTTAATAAAACTTGGTGCCCAGAGCCGGAATCGAACCAGCGACACGGGGATTTTCAGTCCCCTGCTCTACCGACTGAGCTATCTGGGCAAGTATCCGTCTTTAAGGTAATAGTGGTGGGCCTTCAGACGAGAGCGTAAACAAAAGATGCTGGTAGCATGTTTTGTAGCTCGAGAGTCACTGTTAGGATTGCTGTAGGCAATCCTTATCTTCGCGGTAGCGAAGAAAGGCCAATCAAAATCCGTCTTTAAGGTAATAGTGGTGGGCCTTCAGGGACTCGAACCCCGGACCAACCGGTTATGAGCCGGTTGCTCTAACCAACTGAGCTAAAGGCCCTTATAAAACGGACGAGATTCAGTATAATAAAAAAAGTAGATTAAGTCAATAGTATTATTATATTTATTTTTATTTTTTTTTATTTTTCTGAGGTTATTTTTCTGAGAACTCAAGTCCTTTGTTTTGAGAATTCATCTTTTTACACTTTATCTCTTCAAAAATCCATATAATGATAGGCAGAATAACTTGCATAGGAAAAGCGTAATACGGATAAACTTTAAAAGCCCAATTTACCATTTCCATACTATTATCATAAATTATATAAGCGAAATAAATCATCAATAATCCAGTCTGAATTACTATTGACCTTTGATCTTTTAGGTTGAACATTTTTCCAATACCTTTAGTCACAACTAATAAACATATTGAGCTTTTTATAAAAGCACCGAAAATAAATACAATAGACACAGTTACTTCCATTCTTTGTATGAAATCACCAATATTAATTACACTTACAGCTTGATAGGATGGAAAATAAAAGCTCCCCAGCATATTGCCTAACATTCCAATGTTTCTAATTGTAGTAGCAATTATAATAATTGAGGAAATCATTATTCCCCAAAAATAAACTCTATAAGGTGATTTCTTTGTTTTTAATGAACTAAAGACACCAATCAAGACAACTGTTTCAGCAAAGGGAAAGGTAAAAGTGGAATATGCACCCTTTAATACTGGGATTAACCCATTCCCCAAATAAGGTTTTAAATAGTTCATTTTAAGTTGTGGTATTGCTAGTATTTGTACTACCATCAAAATAAATATTAAAATCGGAAGAAAAAATGTTGAAATTCTTCCAATTACCTCTATCCCAGATCTTGCAGCAATAATACCCACCAATCCCAAACCAAGCATTGGCACAAACATTGGTGTTTCAGGTATAGCTACTATATTGCAGAATTCACCAAAGTTTCGAAGTACCAGTACGCCTAAATGAAAAGAATACAAGATATATATAATGGCGACAACTTTACCAATTACTTTTCCAAATACTATGTTCAGAATATCAAATAAGTCTTTTCCTTGGAAAAGTGATAGTATTCTTGAAAATACAAGTATAAAGGGAATAAACATAATAATAGAAATTATTCCGGAAATCCATGCATCATTTTTTGCATCTCCTGCAATACCAATAATGAGAGAGCTTCCCATAACGAATACAGTTAAAAGATATATTGCTTCCTTGTCTGTAATTTGTTCTTTTTGCATTAAAACCTACTTTCCAAATATTGAGGTAATAAATTCTCTAATTGGCTTTTCAGGACTTGGTATCTTTACATCGAGACACAATAATATAGCAAATGTAAATGAAAAGCTTCCTAATGCAATATTTGTCCAAAAGTCAAACCAGAGTTTTTGCTTATATAAAGGTATATACTCATAAATAGCCAAACAAGCATACCCACCAATTGCTAATACTAAAATCATACAGTTATTCACCTTCTTCAAGAGTCTTAGAAAGCATGGAACTATTTTTTATATGCACCTTAATTTTAACGTTTACCTTCAAATCTTTAAAAACTTCATCCCAATTGTTTTTCACATTATTCCAAGCTTGTGCGTTAACTTCGTGTAACTTTGCTCCAAATCCTAATATATCCGATTCATATTCTGATTGCATTTTCTTTATTAAAGCTTCAATTCGTTGTTTTAAAGTATTTTGAGTAATTTGTTCCAATTGTTTCTGTCCTTCTTCATCAATAAAGTTTTCCGTACTACTTATTTCATCAATAGCAACTGTTGTTTTAATATCTAAATCAAACTTTATATTCTTACCATCGACAACAGGCTTAACTTTTGTCTTATTTTTAAATATTTCAAGAGATACAAAGGTGGTAGAAGCGGCTGTTTTTACCTCTTCAACTAGTAATCCATTTTTAACCTCATTTCTAATGAAGATTAAAGTTTTGGTTTCCTCACCATCTAGAAAGCCTACTAGTTTATGGTTTTTAATAATTGCAGTTCCCATAATTTGAGGTACAATTTTCCCATCCAGTTCCTTTAACTTTATAGCAGGAACTATTGCGCTAAGCCCTTTAGTATTTAGTTCTATATCAAAACGTAACATATCTCTTATTGGGGCTTGGTTTAAACTCACTTCATTTTTAATTGTCTCAGCCAATGTAAATGATTTAATATCCTCTGTGATGCTTTGCCCATCTAATATTTCCTTGGCTGATGCTCCTTCAGAAATCAAGATGTTTACATCCTCACGTGTTTCAGAGTCACGATTGTACCAAATCAATAACTTTCGTTACCCCTTCACTTGCAATTTCCTTACTAATAATAACAACCTTTGAATGACTCCAATACAGCTTTTTGCCAGATATGGATATTATATTTCTTACAGCATCAAACATAGTAGTTCCTTCGGCTGAAATGGTTTTTGAAGTCATTTTTTGGTCTTTACCTGAACTAATTAGTATTATTTCAGCTGTTACTTTAAATGGATATTTTACCCCTTTATCAACAGCAACACCCGCAACAATTAATAATTTATCAACTTCCCTATAATTCCAACAGCCTGTAGTTAATATTGAATTCATCAAAATTGTAAATAACAGCAAGATGATTTTTATTTTTTTCATATAAATTATTTCTCCTTGCTATTTCTTGACGATTGCCTAACTAAGTTTTTAGCCGCAATAATTTTAGGCCTTAACGTCATAGTCCACCAAGGGGCGCGAATCCAGGCATCCTGTCCATCAGCGCCACCTTTAGTGGAATTCATCATGTAAGGTACACCGAAAGATCGTATACTCATTAAATGCAGGTACATAACAATTAAGCACATTAAAAATCCGTAGACTCCTAAAATTGAAGCTCCCAATAATAATAGAGTTCGGAAAATGATGGTTGCACTTATAAAATTCATATTGACCAATGTTGTTATTCCTGTTAGAGCAGTTATAATAAGTACAGGAGCACTTACTAATCTTGCTTCTACAGCAGCCTGACCCAATATGATGGTTCCAATAATGCTTACAGCCTGACCTATGTTGGCAGGCATTCTAGTAGCGGCTTCTCGTATTAGATCAAATACAGAAAGCATTAGAAATAATGATAGTACCGTAGGTAATGGAACACCTTGTATTGAAGAAGATAAACTAAGCAGTAATGGTGTAGGCAGCATTTCTTGATGATAAGTTACAACTGACAGAAATAATGAGGGAATAGTAATAGCGGTTACTGCGGTAAAACCTCTAATAAACCGATTTAAGGAGGAAAAAATATAGTTGTTATAGTAGTCCTCGCTTGCTTGAAAATTCTCAATAGCTAAATATGGAACTGTCAATACAAAAGGACTCCCATCAACAAAAAGAGCTATCCTGCCTTCCAGTAGCTTTGCTGAAATAACGTCCGGCCTTTCACTTGAACCTACAGTCTCAAATGGGGAATAGGGTGCATCCTTAATCAATTCTTGAATATATCCAGAATCAATAATACCGTCAATTTCTATTTTTTCCAAACGCTGCTCCAATTCACTTAGTATACCCTCAGAAGCTATGCCTTCTAAATAACAGATACAGGTCTTGGTATGGGTTCTTTCTCCAATGTCTTTAAACTTAAACTTTAAATCAGGATTTTTTATTTTGCGCCGTACCAAGGATAAGTTCACCATAATTGATTCGGTGAAACCTTCCCTCGGTCCACGGACAACTTTTGCAGAATCCGGCTCACTAACTGCTCTTGACAGCCAACCCTTTGAACTAATAATTAGTGCTTTATCGTATCCTTCCAATAAAAAAATAGTATCACCAGAAACTATTGAACCTACTATTTTGTTAATTTCCGTCTCCAAAGTTACACTATTTGATACAATAACTTTTTTCATTAATTCTTCAAGCAAATTATGACTATCAATATTTTCCGACAGATCATTACGAAGGACAGGCTCTATAATATTCTCATTAATTATTTCTGTATTTACCATACCATCGATGTATATAATGCAGCATTTAGCAGAATTTAGACGCTTGTTTTGAAATTCCCTAATAATCAGGGTTTCATCATTTTTGTAAATATTCTTAAAGAAAGATATATTACTATATAGCGATTTAAGTAACCCATCATTTTTCGCTTTTTTATCTTTTTTTTCTTGTGAGGTTTGTTTTGATTGTTCTGTATTCTTGTTTTGGTGTTTTTCTTGTTTCACTTGTACTTTCGTTTGCTTTGATTGCTCTGTATTCTTGTCGTTTTGGCGCTTTCTTTTTTTGAATATATTAAACATATAATCACCTAAGCTAATTATTTGCATATTAAAATTAATATATGCACTTGGCTTTTATATTTCATAGTATGTATGAAATAATTTAAATTTTCAAAAGCTTAAATAGAAAACGAAAACGAATAGAGTTGACATTGTACTAGGAAAGTTCGGGAAATTTTGTTAGTATTAATATATTGAAATTTATAGAAAAGAGCTGAGGAATTATACATGGATATAACTAAGAGTTTAGAATACTTATCAGATCTAGTTGCTGTTGCTGGATTTGAGAAGGGTGCTGCTGAGAAAGTTGCAGAACTATTTAAAGACTATTGCGATTTGGTCAAGGTGGATAAGTTTTTTAATGTAATATGTTTGAAAAAAGGCTATAACAAAGCTGCAAAAAAACTTATGATAACTGCCCATATCGATGAGATAGGCTTTTTGGTTAATTCAATTGACGAAAAAGGTTTTGTTGGCATTACAACCATAGGCGGAATAGATAGCAAAATTTTGTTGGCACAGGAAGTAATTATTCATGGGCGTCAGGATATTATTGGCATTATAGGTGCCACACCACCGCACCTTTTGAAGATTGAAGATGTAGGTAAAGCGATAAAAATACGAGATTTGAGAGTAGATACTGGTTTTAGTGGTGATGAACTCAAAAAAATAGTATCTATTGGAGATACAGTTTCTTTTAAATCAAAGTTTTCAATTATGAATGAATCAAAGGCAAGTGGAAAGTCTTTTGATAATAGGACTAGTGTTGCATGCTTACTAGAGGTTTTGAGATGCTTAAAAGATGTTAACCACGAAAATGATATTATTTTGATAGCTTCAACGCAGGAAGAAACAACGGTAGTTGGCGTTACAACTGCTTCATATGCAATGCGGCCGGATGCAGCAATTGTCATAGACACTTCTCATGGAGACATTCCAGATCTTTCAAAAGATTATTCCTCAACGCCGGGCAAAGGTCCAGAGATATCTATAGGTCCAAATTTACATCCCAAAATGGTCAATAAATTATTTGAACTAGGAAAAGAAAATTGCATTCCATTCCAAAAAATGGTTGAATCAGGAGACACTGGAACAGAGGCTTGGGCAACGCAAGTTAGTGCAAATGGAATTCCAACAGTATTGCTTTCAATCCCAATAAGGTATATGCATACTGCTGTTGAAACAGTAAATATTGAGGATATAAAATTCACTGCAAGGCTTGTAGCCGAGTTTTCCAAAATGAGCAGTGACCAGTTAGGAGATGTATTATGCTTATAAAAGAACTTACCGATTTAAACGGTGTTTCTGGTAATGAAAAAGAAGTAAGAGATTTCATTATTAGTAAAATAAATAATCTCTGTGATTCAATAAGGGTTGACTCAATTGGAAACATCATTGGTTTTAAGAAGGGAAACAATAGTAAATACAAAGTAATGCTGTCAGCACATATGGATGAGGTTGGTTTTATTGTTTCTGGTTATACAGAAAAGGGTTTCTTGAAGTTTAAACCAGTAGGTGGTATTGATGACAGGATACTTCCAGGGAAGAAAGTTATGGTAGGTAAAAAGAGACTTTGTGGAGTAATAGGTTCAAAGCCAATACATCAGCAGGATAAAGATGAACGAGATAAAATATCAAAAGTAAAAAATTTATATATTGATATTGGAGCTGAATCAAAAGATGAAGCTGAAAGGCTAGCACCTCTTGGAGATTTTATAGCCTTTGACAGCGAATTTATTGAGTTCGGAAAAGACTCCATTAAGGCTAAAGCACTTGATGACAGAGTGGGTTGCGCGGTATTAATTGAGGCTTTAAAGCATAGCTTTGAGTTTGATATGTATGCCTGCTTTACAGTTCAAGAGGAGGTTGGCTTAAGAGGGTCTCAAGTAGCTGCTTATAATGTTATGCCAGATGTGGCTTTTGTTATAGAGGGAACAACCTGTGCTGATGTTCCAGATGTAGAGCCTTTCGAGTATTCAACTATATTAGGGAATGGGGCTGCACTTACAATAATGGACAGAACCTGCTACTGCGACAAGGAACTAGTACAGTATTTGAACGATGTGGCAGTGAAAAATAATATTAAAGTGCAATACAAGCAAACAACAACAGGTGGAAATGATGCAGGTCAGATACAGAGAACTGGTACAGGTGTGAAGATAGCCTCTATCTCTGTTCCTTGCAGATATATTCATTCACCAGTGTCTGTGATGAGCAGAAATGATTTTGAAAGTGTTGAAAGGCTTACTATATGTGCTTTATATGAGATAAGCAAAGACAAAGACTTCTTGAAGAGTATAAGCAAATTTGCATTAGTTAAATAAGGGTAAACACTTTGTACTTATTTTTCATAAAGTGAAACTTGAGTCACTGATGACGAGTTTGCGTGACGGTAATATTATAATTAAGTAAGTTGAATATGAAACAATTAAGTAAGTTGAATATGAAACAAATAATATAATTGGAGGCTTACAATGCAGGATATATTGAAGAAGGTAACACAAGCTTTTGGAGTTTCTGGAAATGAAGAAGAAATAAGGGATGTTATAGTCTCAGAGATAAAGAAACATGTAGATGAAATAAAAGTTGACGCCATGGGCAATTTGATTGCAATAAAGAAAGGCAAAAAAAAGAAGATTATGTTGGCCGCACATATGGATGAAATAGGCGTTATTGCAACATTTATTGATGAAAAAGGTTTTATTCGTTTTTCAAATATTGGAGGCGTATCACCATTTAATTCATTGGCACAAAGAGTTAAATTCAAGAATGGAACAATTGGTTGCTTAAATGTTGAAGAGAAGCTGGAGGATTATAAAGGCCTTAAGCTTGGTAAGATGTATATAGATATAGGCTGTAAGAGCAGAGAAGAAACTGAAAAACTAGTCAAAATAGGAGATACAGCGAATTTTGTTGGAGAATTTTATGTGCAAGGTGATAATGCAATATCTAAGGCAATGGATAACAGAAGTGGCTGTGCTGTGTTAATTGAATTAATCAAAACTCTTCCAAAAACAGATAATGAAATTTATTTCGTTTTCACAACTCAGGAAGAAGTTGGACTGAGGGGAGCAAAAACTGCTGCTTTTGGGATTATGCCAGACTGTGCTATTGCAATTGATGTAACACTTACAGGGGATACACCTCAGTGTAATAATAGAGATGTAAAGTTGGGTTTTGGCCCTGCAATAAAAGTAAAGGATAATGCTTACATTGCTCATCCTCAGATACGAAGAGAACTTGAGGACCTAGCAAGTAGCAATGGTATACCGTATACTTTAGAGCTGCTTGATAGAGGAGGAAGTGATCCTGGAGCTATTCAAACAGCGGGTATTGGAGTACCTTGTGGTGGAATCTCTATACCATGCAGGTATGTTCATACCCCAGCTGAGATGGTCAATATAGAAGACCTAAAAAATTGTGTAAAGCTAGCAGGATTATTTATAAAGAAGTTTTAGTAACGCCGCTGTGATCAAAAACTATAAATGATAGGATTTGTGGTGGAAAATGAATAATATACGTTTTAGTGTTACCAATCTAATTCCTAAAAGAAGTGTTGCACTGGTATTTTTGGCTTTTACAGCTATTTTATGGAGTCTGGGAGGATTGCTTATTAAGCTAGTATCCTGGAACCCTATCGCTATAGCAGGAATAAGAAGTCTAATTGCTGCGGGATTAATATTATTTTTCATTAAAAAGCCTGATTTTAAGTTTACAATATTAAAATTTGCATCTGCATTTGTATATGCAGCAACAGTAATAACTTTTGTTTGCGCTACCAAGCTAACAACAGCTGCAAATGCCATAGTCCTTCAGTATACTGCACCTATATATGTAGCTATATTTGGAGCAATATTTTTAAAAGAAAAAGTTAGGTGGTATGACATTGTAACAATTATTGTTGTACTCGGAGGGATGCTTCTCTTCTTTATTGACAAGCTCTCTACTGACGGACTTTTAGGTAATATTTTAGCGATAATAAGTGGCGTAGCATTTGCACTTACTGCATTACTTTTAAGACTTCAAAAAGATGATTCCCCTTTAGAGAGAATTTTTTGGGGGAATATATTAACGGCAATTATCGCGATTCCATTTATATTTCAGTCGATGCCTAATACTAAAAGTTGGATAGGTTTAGGCTTGCTAGGTGTTTTTCAGTTGGGCTTTTCGTATATCCTATTTTCTATTGCTATAAAAAATGTTTCAGCGCTTGAAGCCGTACTAATTCCTATGATAGAGCCTATATTAAATCCAATTTGGGTTGCACTATTCCTAAATGAAATACCCAGCGTTTTTTCAATATTGGGAGGACTAATAGTAATAGTAGTTGTAACATTAAGATGTGCATATACCTATTATTTGTCAAAAAAGACAATATTCAGTCCGATTAAGCAGGAGATAGACTGCACAAGATAGAATAATCACTATATACTATATTATTTATCAAATTTTACGTATTGTACACTGGAGTTATAAGGTATCACTTCATCTTTGACAGTTTATGTTTTATGATTGTATCTCCAAAAAGTTGAATTACTGGTTGTTTCAATGTGCAAGCTAGGTAAAAATACTAATGAATTGAGGTGTTGTTATGAATATTACATTTCTTGGAGCAGCAAAAACGGTAACGGGTTCCTGTTATTTAGTTGAAACCAAGGATAAAAAGTTTTTAGTTGATTGTGGGATGTTTCAGGGCAGCAAAAATGAAGCAATACTTAATGCTGAACCATTTCCCTTTAATCCAAGTGATTTAGATTTTATGCTATTATCACATGCACATATCGACCATAGTGGAAGAATACCGAAGCTTTATATGAATGGCTTTAAAGGTGATATTTATGCTACAAAACCCACTGTGCAGCTATGCGGTATAATGCTACCTGACAGTGGACACATACAGGAAACAGAGAATGAGTGGACCAATAGGAAAAGACAAAGAGCAGGAAAATCATCTGTAAAGCCTCTTTATACTGTAAAAGATGCTACTGATTGCCTCCGCCAATTCAAAAGTGTTTCTTATGATGAAGTAGTTAATATTGGCAAGGATATACGAGTAAAGTTTAACGACGCAGGGCATATACTTGGTTCAGCTATTATAGAAATATGGGTAAAAGAAAACGACATTGAAACCAAAATTGTTTTTAGTGGTGACTTGGGTAACAAAAGTATGCCGATTCTAAAGGATCCCACTATTATTAATGATGCCGATTATCTAGTTGTAGAATCAACATATGGTGATAGGTTACATACACTAAAAAACGGTCAGGAAAGAATAGAAAGATTTATTAATATCATAGCTGAAACTATAGCAAAGGGTGGCAATGTAGTCATTCCTTCATTTGCTGTTGGTAGAACTCAAGAAATTATATACGATTTAAATAAGTATATGGACGTGAAGAGCCATCAGGTAAATCAAATCTTAAATATACCAGTGTATGTAGATAGTCCTTTAGCAACTTCGGCAACGCAGGTATTTAGAGAAAACCTTGATTGTTTTGATGAAGAAGCAAAAGAATACATAGCAAATGGTGACAATCCATTGGATTTTCCAACGCTCAAATTTACACAATCTCCTGATGAGTCTAAAAAGTTGAATGAAAGAAATGATAGTATTATCATTATTTCAGCAAGCGGAATGTGCGATGCGGGAAGGATTAAACATCATCTTAAACATAATCTCTGGAGAAAGGAATCTACAATTCTTTTTGTTGGATATCAGGCTGAGGGAACATTGGGTAGGAGAATTATAGATGGAGCCACTAAAGTAAAGTTATTTGGCGAAGAAATATCAGTAAATGCTAGAATTGAAGTAATTGATGGGTTCTCGGGCCACGCAGATAAAGCAGGACTGTTATCTTGGATAGGAAGCATTAGTAAAAAGCCAAGAAAAGTATTTGTAGTCCATGGAGAACAAGAGACTATGTCAATATTTGCACAGACAATTACTGATGAGTTTGGAATCGAGTGTATAGTTCCTTCAAGAGGAGACAGCTACGTAGTAAGTACTAGTAATGTATATGAAAATATTCCTAGCTCTTACATTGAGAATAAATCAAAACGGCGTGCAGTTGCTAATATGCTTGACACCTTAAAAGAAGAATTTAATGAGTTGGCTATTGCTTTGAAAGGTGATTTAAAGCAAGAAAAGTCAGATGCTGAAATTGACGAAGTAGCTGCCAAACTAAAGTTAGTACAAAAAGCATTTATTGATGCTTTAAAATAATTATAAAATGACAGTTCAAAATTTCTATTTTTCAAAAATAATGAAATATAAACAAAAAGCAATGAGTAACCTCATTGCTTTTTGTTTATATTTAACCCTTGTAACCCTTGAAATATTTGGGGTTATAGTAATATTGACCTGAGGCAAGGAAAACATACCATTTCATAATAAACATGAAGTATTGTATCGTAATGGATGTCATTAAGTTAATATAGATGATTTTGAAAGTATTGAATTATTGACAATTACTTCAATTTTCTGTATAACAGTTAAGGGGAATGATAGATAAACTTTTTGATATAAAATAATTTGATACTTTAGTCGAGGTCGTGGGGGATAATATTATTATGAAAATACAAAAATTAAAGAAAAAAACTATTTTTTCTTTAATTATATTAATGTTTTGTTGTGTACTGCTTTACTCTGCAAATAGTAATCTGAATATTGTTGGTTTTATAAATACTAAAATTCAATTAGTTAAAGAAAAAGAAATGAAGTTTGTTTTTGGAGAAAGAAACACTTTAGGTGATAAATATTCTGAAAGTTCAGTAGGGTATAGTACCAGTAATATAAGCTATAAACAGAATGAATTAAAACTAACGGAAAACGCTTTAGTACCTACAACTAAATACAAACAACAAGAATATATACTAGTTGAAAATATAAATACAGTCACAAATAAGTCATCGAGTGCATTTATAACTACATATTTTCAATACCAAGCTACTTCTGCACAATTAAAAAAGCAGATAGAAGAAGATTCATACAGAAACAAAAATTTAGGCTTTTATTATATATTTGATTATGAATATACAATGGATGCTTTGAAAGAACTAGAACCAGAAATTGAAAAAATAGCAAAAGCACAAAAAATGCCGAAGGCTTTAATTGCATCAGTTTTATTTAGGGAAATGATGTTTATGGGGCAAGAAGATTTGCTGGATGGACTTCCTATTATAGGTGGAAAGTCAATGGGCATTTGCCAGATAGGTCTAGAAAATGTTAGATTTAATGAAAATACTGTTCATGGAAATAAATCCTTAATAGTTAATAAAACAGATGATGCAATTAAAGTAATGCTACAGAATCCTAATCAAGCAATATATTTTTGTGCGGTTCAGCTTAGAGCAAGAGCTATAAAATTCACAAACGACAAAAATATCAATCTAAACGAGCTAAATGCAGAGCAGATACAAAAGATTTATGAGGGTTACAATCAATCAAAGATTACAAAGACCATTGGACCTATCAAGACAAAATTAAAATATGCTGAGGAAACCTACAAGTACTATAAACTTTTTTCAGAGTACTATGAGTTGGAAGCAGCAATTAAATAGAGACAAACTTACAGAAATGCTATGAAAATAATGAGTTAAAAATATTTCTAATTAATATTAAAATTTATAAGTTGTAATAAAGTGCTTTCTTTAATTAAATTATTTTAAAGTTTGCACTTTATTTTTTTGGTAAATTGTATTAAAATAGTCAATGTAGTATGTATTTATTTATTTATTTATAGATACATGTAGAACGGTTTAAAAATTATTTTAATATTTTGGAGGACGGTTGTATGGTAGGGTCACTATTATTAACTCTATTGCCTATTGTGGTGATAGTTTGTATGCTTGTAATCTTTAAGAAGTCAGCAGATATCAGCGGTATTGTAGGTTGGCTTTGTGTATCAGTTGTAGCTTTTCTATTTTTTAAAACTTCAATCGAAGTTATTCTTAGATCCACTATTTCTGGAATTATTAGATCTTTCCCAGTTTCATTGATTGTTTTAACTTCTCTATTTATGATGGCCTATATGGAAAAAACAGGTGCTTTAAAAAGAATAATTATCTTTATAAAGACCATTTCTAGTCATAATAAAGCTGTTCAAATAATGATGATTAATATCGGATTTGGTACATTAATGGTTGCTGTTGGTGCTACTCCGGTATCCTTATTACCACCAATACTTGTTGCAATGGGATATTCTACGTACGTAGCAATTGCATTACCATCAATTGGTTATGATGCACTGTGTACATACGCATTACTAGGAGCACCAATTGTTGCATTCTTAGATTTTGCAAATAGGTTTTTAGGTGCTGGCAATGAAATTACACCTTCTCAAGCAGGAAGAGTATTCTATATGTTTCTGCCTCTAGTAGCAACCTTGATTGGTTTCTGCATGCTTTACATAGTAGATAAATGGAATGGTGTAAAAAAGGGTTTCTTACCTTGTATAGTTACTGGTGGTATAATAGCAGTTGTTTCATACTTTACGAATAGGGTTGATAATTTAGTAACATTAACAGGAGTGTTTTGTGGTATAGGAGTTATTATAGCAATGGCTCTATATTTAAAAATTACAGGCAATAAGATAATAGATAGAAGCATTTTAACAAATGAGGAAAAGGCTTATGAAAAAGAATATCCACTTTGGAAAGCTTTAAGTCCATGGTTTATATTGATTGGTCTTATTCTTGTATTAAATGTCCCAAAGCCTATTTACGATTACCTTTTCAATCTAAAGCTACCAATAAGTGGTATAGCTGTTGATGGCAAAGGTATTGCAACTAGAGCTCTGTGGAATGCGTATACATGGATTGCAGTTGCAGTATTGCTATCAATGTTTATTATGAAACCAAAGCTATCAGAGGTAAAGGCTTCCTTCAAGGTATGGTGGAAACGAGCTCCAAGACCTGTTTTCTCAGCTGCAATATTTTTTGCAATTGGTGAAATCATGAACTATTCCGGTTGGAGTATGCAAGCTATGAAATATCAGGCTGATAGCATGATAAAAGTTCTAGCTGATGTTTCAGCAAATACCTTTAGTGGTGCTTACGGTTTCATTACAGGATTTATTGGGTTGTTTGGTGGATTTATTACAGGCAGTGAAGCATCTACCATTGCTATGTTTTCCAACTACACTATGACAACCGCAAAGAATTTGAATTTAGGACTAAATGGGTTGGTTATTGTTACAGCTGCTTTAGCTTTTGGTGGTGGCCTAGCCAGTGTTATATCCCCCGCAAAGCTGCAAAATGCTGCTGCTTCTATAGATAAGCTAGGTGAAGAAAACAAGGTAATAAGAATTGCTTTTGTTTTCGCTTTGATATTAACAACGATAACATCTTTATATGCATTGCTGTTATTAAAAATAGGAGTACATATTTAGTTTAATTTCAAGGTAAGAAGAAATGTTTTGAAATATTTAACTAGTAAAAACTGTAGCTAAAATGACTTATGATAGATAATATCCTATGTATAATACAAATTTGATGAAATAGGCTTAATATTTTTTATATAGCAAACTATTTTTATGACACAGGAGTAAAATTACCTGTGTCATTTGCTTGATTTTAAGTAAATTGTGGTAATTGAAGTAATTATTGCTTTAGCAATTTTGATTTTTAAGTTATAATAACATTGTTACAAAAATAGGAGTTTTAGGACTTTGATTATTTTGAAAGAATATAGTTATATGTAAAGAAAGTACAATTATAAAATTTTTAGGTTAGTTAAACAGCTGATGGAGGTAATAATGAAGAAAATAGGTTTTATAGGAACAGGCGTGATGGGTACAGCAATGATTAAAGGAATAATAAAAGCTAATATTGTCAATCCTTTTGATATCTTTGTTTTTGATTTAGACAAACAGAAACTACAAGCTCTTAAAGTTGAATTAGGAGTGAATGCAGTAGCTGATTCTACTGAGATTGTGGAAAAATGTGATTATATAATCTTGGCAGTTAAACCTAATGTTGTGAAAGTAGTTTTGGAGGGAATAAAACATGTATTTTCTTCAGACAAACTTCTCATTAGTATTGCTGCTGGAATTCCACTAAAGACATACAAAAATGCTTTGGGAGAGGACAAAAAGGTTATTAGGGCAATGCCAAATACACCTGCTATTATTGGCGAAGGTATGACTCTTATAAGCTTTGATCAGTGTGTACCAGAAGATAACATAAAGGATGCTATGAACATTTTGGGAGCACTTGGTAAGGTTGAGTGCTTAGAAGAAAGGCTAATGAATGAGGTAGTTGCGTTAACAGGTAGTAGTCCAGCCTATATTTTTATGTTAATTGAAGCAATGGCTGATGCAGCAGTACTATCTGGAATACCAAGACAAACAGCATATAGACTGGCTTCACAGGCAGTTTCTGGCAGCGCAAAAATGGTTGCTGAAACAGGTAAACATCCAGGAGAGTTAAAAGACCAAGTATGCTCTCCAGCTGGAACAACCATTGAGGCAGTTGCTTCTTTAGAAAAGAATGGATTTAGAAATTCTATTATAGAAGCTATGAATGAATGTACAAAAAAAGCTAAAGAGCTAGGCAAGATATATGGTTAATTAACCAAGGACTCCCGCTTATAGAAGTGGGAGTCTTTGTAACACCACTATAATGAAATATGATTTTAAAGAATTAATTTTCTGACAAGACAAGCGGAGGAAGTATGAAACAGGTCGAAATATATACTGATGGAGCTTGCTCCGGAAATCCTGGCCCTGGTGGCTGGGGAGCTGTGCTAATCTATGGAGAGCACAAAGTAGAGATATCTGGTTTTGAAAGAGAATCTACCAACAACAAAATGGAGCTTACTGCTGCGCTTGAGGCTTTAAAAAAGCTGAAGGAACCGTGTTGTATTAATTTGTATAGTGATAGTGCATATTTAATAAATGCATTTCTACAAGGCTGGATAGATAAATGGATTAAAAATGGTTGGAAAAGAAATAAAAATGAGGAAGTAAAGAATTTAGAACTTTGGAAAGAGTTGGATAGGCTTTCTAATTTTCATACAATTAAGTGGATAAAGGTAAAAGGACATGCAGATAATGAGAATAACAATTTGTGTGACAAGCTGGCAACAGAAGCAATAAAGAAGACTGAGTTTAGATGAAGTTTTCTGAACTCTAGTACTTTAAAAAAGTATAAGTGCAACTAAGCTTCTGTCGGCGCCAGAGGCTTGACACAAGCAAAGTTTTCTTTATCGCCCTTATCAGGGTCGTACAGCTGCTTATCTCCCACTTATGAGTGGGAGTATTAGCGGCTGTAGACATCGGATCAAGAAACATAATTATTAAAAATTGATTTATATATGGCTGACGGAGGTCTTGAATAATGGATTATACTGAAAAGACGTTAAAAACAGAGGATATTTATAAAGGAAACATAATAAAGGTTCAAAATTTAACAGTTAGTCTTCCAAATGGAAAAGAAGCAACAAGAGATATTGTTTTACATCCTGGTGCTTCTGTTGTTGTTCCAATTAATGAAAAAGGTGAATTATACTTAGTTAGGCAATTCAGAAAGCCTCTTGATTTCACGACTTTAGAATTACCTGCCGGAAAGCTCGATTCTGCTTCTGAGGATCCGAAGGTTTGTGCAGAAAGAGAACTGATGGAGGAGACTGGGCTTAGAGCTGGCAAGCTAGAGCATTTAATCAGTATTCACACAACTCCAGGCTTTTGTAACGAGGTTATTCACATGTATACAGCAACTGAACTAACTCAAGGTGAATCCTGCACAGATGAAGATGAGTTTCTAGATGTTGAAAAAGTTAAAATTTCTGCGCTTGTCGATATGATATTAGAGCATAAAATCACTGATGCCAAAACTATAATTGGAGTTTTAATGGCTGAGAGGATGCTAAGAGAAAAATTATTGTAATATTTTATGTATAGTCAGCATATATTCTATTGAAAAAGTACTTATATATATACTTTATCAGGATATATGCTGGAGGAATACATAATGATTCAAAAGATAGAAAAGGTAATTAAAGATCACATTAAGGATAATAAATACACATATTTAAGCTTGTTTTTATTCTACATAATTGGTATTTCGATAGGCGCAGTTGCTGTTAATGATTTGGATTTTCAGCAAAAAGATGAAATGACTAAGTATTTTAATGGGTTTTTGAAGCTACTTAATACCAGCGAGGTTAACAAAATATCGCTATTCAAATTATCTTTAATAGACAATTTAAAAATAATAGCTTTGTTTTGGATATTGGGGTTTACTGTAATTGGTGTTCCTATATATTATATCGTTATTGGAATGAGAGGATTTTCTACTGGTTTTAGTTCAGGAATAATCATGGGTGTATTAGGTTCAAAGGGAATTATAATTTCAACTATATGTTTTTTGCCAAAAGAAATCATTGTTATACCGTGCTTAATAGCACTTGGGGTCAGTGGAATTAAGCTTTCTAGAGGAATATTGAAAAATTGGTTTAGAAAACCAGTGAAAAATGAGGATGGTGTTAAGCAAAGGATAGGTCCCTATAGTTTTGTTACTGCATTTTTCTCGTTTTTGATATTATTTGCAACAATTTTAGAGGTCTTTATTTCTTCAGGTGCTCTAAATATTCTTAGCCGTATAGATTAACTTACAAAGCTTTGTTAAAAATAGATAGAAATACAAAATAATCCTTTTAAAATAGAAATATTTGTATTAAAATGATATGTGAAAAGCCACTACACAATATGAAAGCTGATTTTGATTTAAAAACATAGGAATTAGTGCTTAAATAGACAATAAAGGAGTCGTTGTTTAATGGAAGCCCATGTTGAACCATTTATAAATTTCCTTGAGAGGGATAAGAGGCTATCGCTCAATACACTTCAGTCCTATAAAAGGGATATTGAGCAATACATTATATACCTGAATAACATCAATGTCACAACTATTACTATTACAAATAAGACCACTGTGATTGCTTATCTTCTTCATTTGCAGAAGAAGGGTAGAGCGACCTCAACCATATCAAGGAATTTAGCTTCAATTCGATCTTTTTATCAGTTTTTATGCAAAAAAAAGATTATTGACATTGATCCTACTACAGAGCTAGAGTCTCCGAAAGTAGAAAAAAAGCTTCCTCAGATATTATCGACTCAGGAGGTTGAATTACTTCTCGATCAACCTAAGTGCCTTGATTTGAAGGGCATTAGGGATAAAGCAATGCTTGAGTTACTCTATGCTACTGGTATCCGAGTTTCTGAACTTATTTCATTAAACTTAAATGATATCAATTTAGATCTTGGTTTTCTTACATGCAATAAAGGCAGCCGTGAACGAACCATTCCAATTGGATCAATATCGATAGCGGCAGTAATTGAATATTTGAGTAAGTCACGCAAGTTTTTGTTACAAGATATTGATGATGAGGCTCTATTTGTTAATATAAATGGTAGAAGGCTTACTAGACAGGGTTTCTGGAAAATCATTAAGCATTACAAGAATCAAGCAAATATAAATAAAGATATAACTCCGCATACATTGAGGCATTCTTTTGCAGCACATTTACTAGAAAATGGTGCTGATTTGAGGTCCATACAGGAAATGCTTGGACACTCAGATATATCTTCAACTCAGATATATGCACAGATGGCAAAGAACAAGATTAAAGAAGTTTACAAAAAAACTCATCCAAGGGCTTAATTTTGTACATTTCGAGGGGACACTCATTTGTGAGATGTCCCTTTTATATTTCAACGAAATTGGGTATATATAAAATAATATTGTAGCTAGATATTTGCTCCACATATTGGATAATGGAGGGTATTAATATGAGAATGTATGACATCATCGAAAAAAAACGAGATGGATTCGAACTAAGTTTAGAAGAGATAAACTATTTTATAACGGAATACTGCAGCAATAGTATTCCAGATTATCAGGCTTCTGCCTTGCTTATGGCAATTTTCCTAAAAGGGATGAATGAAAGAGAAACTGCGGATTTGACTAATGTGATGGCTCAATCTGGTGATATGATAGATTTATCAGAAATTCCTGGAATAAAGGTTGATAAGCATAGTACTGGAGGTGTTGGAGACAAAACGACACTTATTTTGGCACCAATAGTTGCAGCATGTGGGATACCAGTTGCTAAAATGTCTGGGAGAGGTTTAGGTCACACTGGTGGGACTATAGATAAATTAGAATCAATTCCTGGATTTAATACAAGTATTTCTCGTGAAAACTTTATAAAAAATGTAAAGGAAATTGGCATATCCATCGCAGGTCAAACTGGAAATTTAGCTCCAGCAGATAAAAAGCTATATGCACTAAGAGATGTAACGGCAACTGTAAATAATATTTCGTTAATTGCAAGTAGTATTATGAGCAAAAAATTGGCTTCTGGAGCTGACAGAATCGTACTTGATGTTAAAACAGGTAGTGGTGCATTTATGAAAACGTTTGAGGACTCAGTTAAGTTAGCACGCGAGATGGTGAAAATCGGAGAAAATACTGGCAGGCATACAGTTGCTATTGTAACTGATATGGATATTCCACTTGGACGAGCAGTTGGAAATTCACTAGAGATAATTGAAGCAATTGAAACACTACAAAATAGAGGACCCGAAGACCTAATGGAGGTATCGTTTGAATTGGCGGCAAGAATGCTTGAGCTGTGTGAGCTTGGAACAATTGATGAATGTAAAAGTATGGTAAGAGAAGCTGTAAATAGTGGGAAAGCAGTTGAAAAGCTTGCGGAGTTAATAGAAAAGCAAGGGGGAAATAAAGCTGTTATCAATGACTATAGCCTCTTCCCACAGGTTTCTCACAAATTTGATTATGTCTCCCAAAAGTCTGGTTATATAGAAGCAATGAAAACCGATACCATTGGTATCGCATCATTAGAGTTAGGCGCAGGTCGAGAAACAAAAGAGAGTAGTATAGATTATGCTGCAGGTATTTTGTTTAACAAAAAGACCGGAGATAAGGTATTAGTGGGAGAAGTAATAGCTACTCTATATACAAATAAAGAAGATAAACTTAAACCAGCTTGCTTACTACTGGATAACGCTATTAGTTTTTGTGAAGAAAAGCCTGAGGTGAAACCTTTAATATTGGCTTATATAGATTTAAAATAATTTAAGATTAAAAGAATATACCATTATAGTCTTGCATAAAAATTAACTAGGACTGAATCTAGTATTATGCTTTAAATAGTTAATAATTGGAGGGACCATAGTGAAAAGAAAGTCAATAATATCATATATTTTAATAATAGCTATGATTTTTACCTTAATGCCGATTGTTGCATTTGCCGATTTTGATGAAGCTGCAGTTGAGGCATCTGCAAAGTATGATGAAGTGGCTGTAAATAAACTTGTTGTTAAAACAAATGTTTTGGACTTAAAGGCAAAATCAGCTGTACTGATGGATGCAACATCTGGAAAGATTCTTAATGAAAAAAATAGTCATGAAAAGCTAGCTATTGCCAGTGTTACAAAGGTTATGTCAATGCTATTAATAATGGAGTCAATTGATTCTGGAAAGCTTTCTTTTGAAGATAAGGTCAGTGTATCGGAATATGCAGCTGGAATGGGTGGTTCTCAGGCATATATTGAAGCAGGGGAAGAATTCACTGTCACAGAGATGATGAAAGCCCTAGCCATACATTCATCAAATGATGTAACTGTCGCATTAGCTGAAAAGGTTTCTGGAAGTGAAGAGACCTTTGTCGCTGATATGAATGTAAAGGCTGAAGAACTTGGGATGAAGGATACAAAGTTTTTTGACTGCACAGGTTTAGATGATAATGGTTATTGCTCAGCAAATGATGTTGCACTTATGTCCAGAGAACTTATTGTTAAGCACCCAAGGATTTTAGAATTTACAGGTATAAACCATGATAAATTTAGAAATGGTACCTTTAATTTGGATAATACCAATAAATTAATTCGATTTTATACTAATACTGATGGGCTTAAAACAGGTTTTACAAATAAAGCTGGCTTCAATCTTTCTGCAACCACAAAAAGGAATAACCTAAGACTTATATCAGTAGTTTTGGGAGAACCTGATTCGAATACCAGATTTGCAGAAGCTAGAAAACTTATGGACTACGGATTTGCAAACTATGAAGTAGTTAAACTTGACACTAAGGGTGAGCTAGTAGGTAATATTTCTGTTAAAAAAGGTACAAAATTAAGAGTAAGCGCTGCTTATGGCAGTGATACTAGTATATTGGTTGCAAAAGGTGAAAAGGGTAAAATTGAGAAGGAAATAGTGCTTTCACCAGGGTTAACTGCGCCAGTAGTAGTAAATCAAAAGGTTGGAGACATTATATATAAGATTGATAATAATGAAGTTGGAAGATTTGACTTAGTTGCAAATGAAGGCATAAATAGGATAGCTTTTGGAAGTTTGTTCACTCGATTAGTTTTAAGATGGTTTAGTGTAGGGAGAGTTTAATTGTAGTTAGAGCTATTATTTAAACTAATAATATTTTTTTAGATATAAAATAGATCTCTTCATGATGTGATATGCTCAATTCATGGTAGACAGGTAAAATAATAAAACTGTCGCCTGTGAAGGGAGCTTTTTTTATGGCAAGAAAAAGTAAATTTTGAACGACGGGAAAATTTATATGACATAAAAAACTTTAAATTGACAAATAAAGACATGGAACCATATAATAGATATAGTAAAATTATGAAAACCGACATATTCATTCCAATTTAACAATCATTTTAAATTTATTCTAGCAGGTACAATACAGATTTTAGTGAAGAAGGAGGAGGACAGTTGGACTCTTATTTCTTTTCTAACATAAAAAGAACGTACCCCAAAAATTTAAAGGAGGAAAGTTATGAAACAATTTCAAGTAAGGAAAAAGGCATTTAAGCGCATTGCACTGAGTTTAGTTCTGTCAGTGGGTATTGCTTTAGGCAGTATAGTATCACCTATAATAGGTGGAGTTCAGATGGTTCAGGCAGCTGTATCAACTATTAACTCAATGTCATACTATTCAGCAGCAGACGGTCCAGTTATATCAAAATCAGGAGTTGGCCAAGGAAGTTATGGATTTGTAATGCCTATATTTAATGGAGGTGCCAATACTTGGGCGGATGTTGCAAATGATTTGACTGTCAATGTTAAGGTAAATGGCAATTGGGTAAATATTGATAATGTTAGCAATTTCACTTATAACGGAAATTGGGGAAATTGGAATGATAGTGGTTTTTCCGGATATTGGTTTACGCTCACGCAAACTACATATATTCAGTTAGTTTCTAAAGCAAATGGAGTTGCACTTGATTATACATTAGAGTTTACAAATATTCCAAAGACAACCATTACTTCTATGACTGCAACACAGGGACCGAATTTAACAGCTGGTGTTACGGGAAGTATTGGCTTTACATATCCAACATTTAATGGAAATACAGCAATACCATATGCAGCAGTTTCTGATGACTTGAAGGTTTATGTGAAAGCAACTGAAAGCAGTGAATGGATAGATATTAATAATAACGCTGCTAGTGGATGGATTTATGACAAAAACTTTGGCCAGTTTACGGATGGTGGTGGTGGTTACTGGTTCACGGTAGATAAGTCTATCAATGTTAAGTTGGAATCCAAATCCTCAATGGCTACTTTGATTTATACAATAACCTATCCAATACCAGTAAGGAATTCGTATACACTTACTCCTTATGATGCAACAACTTATACAGCAGATGTTGCAGGCTCAATTGGTATGCCATTACCAAAGATTGATGGCAGTGCGGCGGTAAAGTCAGAGTTAGATAAATTTGTTTATGAAATAAAAGTGAATGGGGTATGGGTAGAGCTCAGTGATTTTAGCAAGAGTAGCTTTAGCTATTCTGGTAATGGCTACAATACTTTATCAGATGCTAATCAATGGGGATTCTGGGCTGATTATATCTTTGGAGTTTGGTTTCAGCCGATTCAGGTAAATATGGATATACGTATCGGATATCCTTTAAATGGAGTAAAGGGTGGCGTTATTGGTAGCAATTATGTTACTTACACCTTCATCGGCAATCCTAACGCTGTACGTCCAGATGTATCAGATCTTGGAAATATTACAATCGGTACAACAGATAATGCGAATATAGATGGCAGTGTTCTCACATGGAGTGATGAATTTAATGGTACCAGTTTAGATACAAATGTATGGAATTACAGAACGGGGTACTATATAAACGATGACCCTGCTACATGGGGCTGGGGTAATGCTGAACTTGAGTATTATACTGACAGCCAAAAGAATGTTTTCGTAAAAGATGGCAAATTAAATCTTATTGCATATAATGAACCTAAGTCATTTCCACAGGATCCAAGTCGATATGCTCAATATTCTTCTGGTAAGATTACCACACAGGATAAGTTTACTTTTACCTATGGTAGAATTGATTTTCGTGCAAAGCTTCCACGTGGTAACGGTATGTGGCCAGCACTTTGGATGCTTCCAAATGATGATACCTATGGAACCTGGGCAGCATCTGGTGAAATAGATGTAATGGAGGCAAGAGGACGTTTGCCAGGGGCTTCTAGTGGTACCGTTCACTTTGGGGGAACTTGGCCAGCGAATACCTATATCGGTGGTGATTATTCATTCCCTGGAGGACAGACAATTGACTCTGATTACCACGTATACAGTGCAGTATGGGAAGATGATAATATTAAATGGTATGTAGATGGTAAGTGCTTTTTCAAAGCAACCAAAGAACAATGGTATTCAAATGGTGCTCCAAGCGATGATAATGCACCCTTTGATCAAGATTTCTATATTATTATGAATCTTGCAGTTGGCGGCTGGTTTGACGGAGGTCAGGTACCAAATGCAAGTGATCTTCCGGCAACGATGCAGGTGGATTATGTACGTGTTTATGATGCAGGGGGAAGCGTGATTCCCGTTCAAGTACCTGTTACCGGTATGACCTTGGATCAGACACAAGCTACTTTAACCTCAGTAGGTCAAACAATAACACTATCAAAAACATTTACACCAAGTAATGCAACAAATAAGAATGTAACATGGGTATCAAGCAATCCAGCGGTAGCTACTGTAAGTGCAGGACAGATTACGGCAGTTAGTAATGGAACAACTAACATAACGGCAACCACAGTGGATGGGGGATATACCTCAACCTGTGTGGTAACAGTAAATCAAACAGCTCTTACTGGTACACCAACATTTACGCCTGCACCGGGTACTTATACTACAGCACAGAATGTAACTATTTCCTGTGCAACAGCAGGTGCCACAATTAAATATACAACAGATGGCTCTACACCAACTGCAAACTCGGCAACCTATACAGCCCCAATACCGGTTACAGCAACTACCACAATTAAGGCATATGCCCTTAAGTCTGGAATGACTGATTCAGCAGTTGCTACAGGTGCATATACCATTAACTTACCGACCGGCATTGCAATTCCTGGTAAAATAGAAGCAGAAAATTATACAGCTATGAGCGGTATACAGACAGAAGCAACTGGTGATACTGGAGGCGGTATGAATGTAGGCTATACCGATACAGGAGACTACATGGACTACAATGTAAACGTTGCAACAGCGGGTACATATAATGTAGATTTCAGAG
>Ga0123336_10000042_pt1 | contig 121887 bp, 106 predicted proteins | sample SSSSmetaG_FD_96466 | JGI IMG/M metagenome (GOLD analysis project Ga0123336, IMG submission 96466) | Glacier valley bacterial and archeal communities from Borup Fiord, Nunavut, Canada, to study Microbial Dark Matter (Phase II) - ​SSSS metaG | ecosystem: Environmental > Aquatic > Freshwater >...
GTCTTAATTCAGGTGATAAATCCATATCAAGTTTACATGATACAAATCCATACTTATCCTTCCGCTTATAAAAGCCCTTCAAACAAATAATGTCTTCTATAGCTCCTAAAGCTGTAAGCGCAATTGCAGAAATTGCTGCACACACAATATCACTGCCCGCTTGGGCATAACCTGCATGTCCTTGAACAACAAACCGTTTAATATTTCCTGCTAAATCCTTACCTATATTAATATTAATCATTAATAGTTAAATCCTTATGCATTAATCTTTTCAATCTGAACCTTTGTATAAGGTTGTCTGTGTCCTTGCTTCTTTTTGTAATTCTTCTTTGCCTTGTATTTGAAAACAACAATCTTTTCACCTCTACCATGGCTAAGAACCTTTGCATTAACAGAAGCAGCTTCTAGAATTGGAGCTCCAAAGTTTAATGTTCCATCCTTGGATACAGCAAGAACTTTATCAAAAGTAATTGCTTCTCCTTCTTCAGCGAAAAGTTTTTCAACGAAAACAACATCGCCTTCTTGAACTTTATACTGTTTACCACCAGTCAATATAATTGCGTACATGATACACCTCCTACTTTCAGTCTCGCCGACAAAAATGACGTTTGCACATCATAGGCAATAATTCTAATGAATTATATTTAAGGAGCCTTGGCCGAGCGGCTACCGATATATTTTAGCACAACAAGGTATCAATGTCAATCTCTTTGATTCTTAACGCATTTGACTTTAAATCACTAGCTGAAGAAATGAATATTTTTATATCTAATTTATTAATGAACTCTTCTTTAAGTTTTTCTATATTAGCTTCAACAATGGCGACCACTGAAGTATGAACCTCTACCTTCAGAGCTTTGGCATCTGATGATCTCATATATTCCTTGATTTCTTTTAATACCTTCATTGCATTTGTTTCGGCAGTATATACTTTTCCATTTCCATCACAACATGGACAATCGCAGTTCATAACAGTTGATAGCTCTTGCCTAATCTTCTTTCTAGTCATCTCAACAAGACCTAACTCGGTCATTCCCAAAACTATGGCTTTAGTTCTGTCGCTTTTCAAGCTTAGCCTCAGAGAATCAAGTACCATTTGCTGGTGTTCACTATCATTCATATCTATAAAATCAATTACAACTATTCCCCCAATATCTCTTAATCTTAGCTGCTTTGCAATCTCGGCAGTAGCCTCAATATTGGTTTTTAAAACAGTATCCTCTAAATTATTATTCCCTACAAATTTGCCGGTATTTACATCAATTACCGTAAGGGCTTCAGTTTTATCAATAATTATATACCCCCCACATTTCAGCCAAACTTTTCGTGCGAGGGCTCTTTCTATTTTGGTTTCTATTTGATAATAGTCAAAAATTTGATAGTCTTTTTGAAATAATTCAACTCTGTTCTTTAATACTGGTGATATCATTTCAACCAACTCAAGCACTTTAAAATACTCTTTTTCATTGTTTATAATAAATTTATTTATATCCCATGTAAACAAATCTCTTACTGACCTATAAACCAAATTAACGTCCTTGTGAATACACCTTGGAACAGCCCCACTGCTCTCCATTTGTTTGATTTTACTCCACAGCTTTGTTAGAAATGACACGTCCTCTACAAAATCCGATTCATCTTTGCCCTCAGATACTGTCCTAACTATTAGTCCCATATTATTAGGCTTTAGCTTTTCTGCTATTTTTCTCAGTTTTTGTCTCTCAGCATCATTTTCAATTCTGCGTGAAATACCCACGTAATCTGCATTTGGAAGTAATACAAGATTTCGACCTGGCAGCGTTATATGTGTTGATACTCTAGGCCCTTTCGTACCGATGGGTTCTTTAATTACTTGAACAGTTAGCTCTTGTCCGACCTTCAAAATGTCAGAAATACTATACTCTGAATAATCGCGATAAACCTCTATCTCATCATCAGAATATTCTTTTTGTGCAATTGCATCACCTACATACAAAAACGCATTTTTTTCATATCCAATATCAATAAATGCGGCTTGCATACCAGGTAAAACGCTGCTAACTTTACCTCTATATATGTTACCAACAAGCCCTTGGTGGCTCGTTCTCTCAATATGAATTTCTGCAAGCTCTTTGTCCACAAGTATGCCAACTCTTATCTCTCCAGCGTTTACATCTACAATCATCTCATTAATCATCTTATCACCTCGAAGTAACTATAAAACGAGCCCATCCATTGGATCTAAAAGTTGATCTTGCTCTTTAACAAATAGCTTCGTCCTATGAATTCTATCAATTTCAAAATCCAATTTCAAAAATCCAAATAGAGATTCTATTAAAAGGTCTGGTTTCAGATTTGCCTTGCTGCCAGCACTGACTAGCATAGTAAACTTAATAATACTTAGAGTATCGCAGGGTTGTAATTCGAAATTCAAATCAAAAATCATATCCCTAATATTTGTATCTTTAACTCCAGTTTTAGTTCTTTTCTTAACAATTATTTCTTCTTGTTCAAGATATCTGTGGATACTTGCCTTTATATCCTTTTGTGTGCACTCTGATTTAGTGCCCACAACAACAACATACTCAGAAGCAGCTATTGTAGCCATTATATTTTGTTTTGATTGCCTAGCCTTTGCAGATAATATCTCTAGTCCCTTTGGAAGCTGAGCATTCAATCTCTCTGAAAATTCATTGATAGATAGCTCATCATCAGTAATCTCGAAATCTCCATACTCAGCATCGCTTGTAACACCAACACTGAGGGGCAAGCCAAAAACCATGCCTGGATGTGGATTAAACCCCTGTGAATAAGCTATAGGAAGTCTAGCCCTTCTGATAGCACGTTCAAACACCTTCATTAGGTCAAGATGTGATATAAACTTAACTTCATCACTTCGCCTAAATTTTGTACGAATATTAGCCAATGTTATTACCTCCACAAATACCGCTTTCAAATATAGCAGCACCACACCCACCACAATCTACTTTACAGTTCGGCGTAATCTTCCCATCGATAGCTTTTTTACTTTCACTTATAAAGAATTCCTTTGAAACACCTACGTCAATGTGATCCCAAGGCAATATTTCACTATACTCTCTTCTACGTGTAGCATAAAAATATGGATCTACACCACACTCTTCAAAAGCTTTCATCCAACTATCATACTTAAAGTGCTCGCCCCAGCCATCAAATTTGCAGCCGAGCTCCCAGGCTTTAAGCAGAACCTTGCCGATTCTTCTATCTCCACGGGCAAAAACAGCCTCCATAAAACCCAACTTGTTATCAGAATAGTTATAGGTTATTTGCTTTGCATGCATCTTGCCTTTCAAAAATCTTTGCTTTTCTGAAAGAATTTCTCTGCTGTCTTGAGGTTCCCACTGGAATGGTGTAAAAGGTTTTGGAACAAAGGAAGAAGCACTAACACTTACGGTTACGCCCTTGCCGTTCTTCTTTGGTGTCTTTTTATAAGCATCTATAACTTTATGAGTCAGATCTGCAATTCCTTCCACGTCTTCTAAGGTCTCAGTTGGTAGTCCCAGCATAAAATATAACTTTACGCCGTTCCATCCACCCTGAAACGCAAGTGAAACCGCATTTAGTAAATCTTCTTCAGTAACACCCTTGTTAATTACATCTCTAAGCCTTTGGGTTCCAGCTTCCGGCGCAAAGGTCAGTCCACCTTTTCTCACCTTCTGTGCTTTCTCCATTAAGTCTAATGAAAAAGAATCTAATCTTAGCGATGGAAGAGACAAATTTACTTTTCTATCTTCTACTACATCAAGCAGACCTGTTGTTAACTCTTCTAACTGGCTATAATCGCTAGTACTAAGAGATGTAAGTGATATTTCTTCATAACCGGTGCTTTCCTCTAGCTTTTTGGCTAACTCTATTAATCTCTCCTGACTTTTTTCCCTGACAGGTCGATATACAAAGCCTGCTTGACAGAATCTGCAGCCCCTCATACAACCTCTAAAAACCTCTAACATTATTCTGTCGTGTACGATTTCGGTATATGGAACAACTATTTTATCAGGATAATAAGCCTTATTCATATCCTTAATAATACGTTTTCTTATTTTCATAGGATATTGTGGTTTTAAAGGTGTAAAGCTCTTTATCGTACCATCTTCATTATAGTCAAAATTATAAAATGAAGGCACATAAATACCTTGTATTTTTACTATCTCTTCAAGAAAAGCTATTCTTGTTTGCCCTGTGCCCTTCCATTTAATATAAGCATCCATAACCTCATTTATAATTTCTTCGCCCTCACCCATCATATAAAAATCTATGATATCAGCGAGTGGCTCAGGGTTATATGCACTTGGCCCTCCAGCACATACAAACGCATCTCCTACACGTCTATCCTCTGATGTAAGAGGAATGCCAGCTAAATCAAGCATATTCACTATATTTGAAAAGCTCATTTCATATTGAAGAGTAAATCCTACAAAATCAAAGTTTTTTATTTCATCTTTGGTTTCAAGAGAGTAAAGAGGTATATTATTCTCACGCATCTTTGCTTCCATGTCAGTCCATGGAGCAAATACTCTTTCACAATAGCAATCCTCTCTTTCATTCAATAAATGGTAAAGGATTTTCATTCCCAGATGGGACATACCAATATCATAAGTGTCAGGAAAACAAAAGGCGAATCTTATATCAACACTTTCTGGGTCCTTTATAACACTATTCCATTCATTCCCTGTATATCTTGAAGGTTTTTCTACGCTTTTTAACATTGCATCTGACAGCTTGATACTCATTTTTGCCTCCACAGCTAATTTAATTAACAATTTAGTATTCTCAAAATAATAAGCGCTCTCCCTTATGTGAAAGTCGCTTATCATAGTGGTCGGAGTGATGCGATTTGAACGCACAACCCCTTGCTCCCGAAGCAAGTACCCTACCGTTGGGCCACACCCCGAAACTCATTCTATCTGAACTAAGTCTTCTTTATTTCATTTCTAATTCTTCTTCATTTTATTACTAATTCTTCTTTATTTTATTACTAATTCTTCTTTATTTTATTACTAAGTTTTGTAATTTACAATACCAAAGAACCTATTTAAAGTATTGTATCCAGACAAATCCGTCACTATACTTTTATCTAAGCAGAATTACTATAGAACTAAGTCGTTTTTATTTTTTTGAACTCATTTACTTTTTCACTAATAAATTCTATAACCTGCTTGTGCTCTGCTTTTCCATTACCAGATATACTAATGGGCTCACCAAAAGATATACATACAGGCTCTTTCCTTCTAACTGGACCTACATCCTTTATCAACTTGCCAATTCCATAAAAATCGGTTTTTATAGCTATAGGTATCACTGGAACGCCAGCTTCTTTTGCCAATTTTATTCCGAGAGAATTAAACTTTTCAGGACTAAACTCCAGCTGTCTTGTACCTTCAGGAAATAGTATAATCGATGTGCCTTTAGCAAGAATATCTTTCCCTTCATTTATAACTTTAATTAAATCCTGCTTGGGATTTTTCCTCGCAAGAGCAATTGGGTTTCTGCTACGCATTACTGGCCCGAAAATCGGGTTTGAAGTGAGGCTCTCTTTGACAACATAGGTTGCTTCTTTTATAGGCGCAATAATGCATGGGAAAATAAAAGTCTCCAAATCACTCATATGGTTGCTTACAAAAACAACTGGCCCAGCTACTTTGTTTATATTTTCCATACCTTCAATAAATATTTTTCCGCCACTCTTCTCAATACCTTGGAAAATTCTATAGCTAGAAGACGCCCATTCCTCAGTGTCATATTTACCATTCAGAGCTAATTTACGCCCTCTGAAAACCTCTTTGCCATACCCATATATAAAATACCATCTCGAGTTTAAAAAAAGCTTATCAAATAAATTTCTTTTGTTTCCATCTGTTTGGTATTTATCTCCAGTAAAAAATGGCTTAAGCAAAAAAATCACATCCAATTTTTATTAATTATATTTCTCAATTAAGTCTACTATCAGTGAATATTATATCTCACATATTATGCAATGTCTACCACTCCTATACTTCTTCAGTATCATATACTTTTCCAATTCTATCTTACTGCCATCGTGAATACAAATATATCATGGAGGTATGTTATATGAATCGTTTTCTTGTAGTTATAACTAACAGGCAAAAATTATCTATATGCTTAATAGCAATATTATTTATTATACTTTCTGCATTTTTTATTGCTAAACTAGATTTTCCCAAAGCTATAGAAACTGACAATTCTAAAGTTAAAGCTGTTCTATCTCCAGAGAATGAAAACAAACAATTAAAGGATATACTATCGAGTATTATACCCTCAGGGGATAACATTCTTTTTGAAAATAGTAATAGGGGCATTGGAGATTCAGATATTTCAATTGATCTTATTAATACCTCTCTAAGTGAGATTCTGAAAAAAGGTAAAAACCTGTCCTACATTTTTGCGTATTCTGATGAAGAATACCTTAGACCCATTTATTCAAATACTTGGAAGCAAGCATATTATCAAGGTTGGCTGTATCTGCCAAGGAAAATAATATCTGCAAGGCATAGTCTCTTCACTTATATGGGAGGCGCCGGTAAAATTTTCGACATAGAAGGTGACTTAGGCTTTTATCCAAATATCTCAATTGATAATCAAAATTATATAAATTTCTTAATTTATAACTTTGATTTGCAGAATGTAATTCAGCTTCAAAATCAAATTGTAATTTCTGGAACACCTGTTAAAAAGGGTGTACAAATAATTTCAATAAAAGTTGATGACATTTCTATTCATACGAATGAAGAAGAACAAATTTCGGTGTTTTTATGTACTCCTACTGGCTATGAAATTGACTACCAAAATGTTAAATTTACTAAAGTACCAGACGGTAATGAAGATTTTGGTACTGTTGAAGAAACTTTTTCTGATTCTATTAATGAGAAAAACGATGTGAATAAACAAAATATTCTACTAAAGAAAGAACTAACACACTATATTTCTGATTCATCAAAGTCTATTTTCTTTCAATATAACGGGGGGTATACGACATCTAATGTGTTAAATACCAATATAGACTTAGATGATGCCGTTAAGTTCTCAAATGACATTAAGTATAATGTTTTGTTCAACAACCAAAAATACATAAGCCCTGTCTTTCATCCGCAGTGGAAGGAACATTACGACAGAGAATGGTGTTATATTCCAAGAAAAATGTATATCAACATGAAGAAACTCTTTGTTCTGCCATCAGATAAAGATGTTGCATATGACCTATGTGGTGAGCTAGGCTTTTTCGAAGAGTATCCTTCACTTTCAACTAATCAAGTGGGTTTACTTGTAAATAATTTTTCTGTAGCAAAAGTAAGTTCGTTTGAAGATAATATTCTAGTGACAGGAATTCCATCTAGAACTGGGATGCAAGTTGTTAGTATAGAAAAAACTAATCTCACGGAATATAAAGAATACGCCGTAAGATTAGTTACAAAAGATCTTTGTGAACTTGATATTGATGTTATCAAGAATTGAATTATTTGAAATTTTTAATAAACTTAGATCTATCAATCACCGCAACGAATGCATATGCCACAATAGCACTAACAGCGCCTTGAATTAGGTTTCCTGGCAGTTCTGCAACAATTGCTGTAATTGCCAATGTTTTATCATAAAACCTTATTATAGTAAATTCAAAAATGAAATACCCAGATGCCATAACAAGTGCACCTACCACCAATGATATTATTCTTCTATTATTAGATGGTGCTTTATCACTTTTTTTATTAGCAATTAGACCAACAATATACCCCTCTAAGCCCTTAACGATGAAGGTAATTGGAACGAATATAAAAGCACCATAAACCAAGTCAGCCAAGGCTGAACCAATGGCTCCAGCTATAAAGCCCGATTTTCTACCAAGCAGTATTGCAGTAATCATTATGATAGAATCACCAATATTGAAATAACCTTGTACTATTGGGCTAGGTATATGCAGAAATGGTAAGTAAGTAATTAGGAAAACCAATGCTATCATTAATGCATTCAGAACTAATTTTCTAGTTGAAATTTTCATATTTATATCATCCTTTATGTGTAAAAAAGTTCTTCTTTATTATTCTTCTTCTATTCTAATAATATTTGCTACTTCAATTATTGAACCTGTTTCTTTAAGCTTTGCTATAACACAATTAAGTTCTTTTTCAGTAGCAACTGGAGTAATAAATGCAAGCTCATTGTCCTGAATTTTAGAGTTTAACTCAACAAACTCAATCTTCCCAAACATTGAAGAAATATTCTTTTTGGTTTCTGTAATGTTACTAACCTGAGCTCTTACTAAGAATTTTGCGGGGCTATCTTCTATGGAAATAATATTATTTTCTTGCTTTCTAACCCAAACATTCATAGTTCCGAAGTCAGGATGCTTAGCAATATCTATTACATCGGCTACAACCGCACTAGCCGTAGGTAATTTGCCTGCTCCTCTACCGTAAAACATTGCGTCTCCAATGGCATTACCTTTGACAACAATGGCATTAAACACATCCTCAACATTTGCCAAAGCATGTTCCTTTGAAATAATGGCTGGACTTACACGAGCAAAAATCTTGCCATCAATTCTTCTGCTGATAGCTATTAGTTTAATAACACCGTTCATAGCCTCAGCGTATTTCATATCATCAGTAGTAATTTTGGTAATACCCTCAGTATATATGTTTGAAAAATCCACAAATTCGTTGTATGCTATTGAAGATAAAATTGCCAGTTTTCTACAAGCATCATGTCCCTCTACATCAGCTGTCGGATTCTGCTCAGCATATCCATTTTGTTGTGCCTCTTTTAGGGCAGTTTCAAAGCTTTTGCCTTCTTTTCTCATATGAGTGAAAATATAATTTGTGGTTCCATTTAGGATTCCAGTGATACCGTGAATCTCATTTGCAGCAAGACATTGATTAAGTGGTCGTATAATTGGTATTCCGCCACCCACACTTGCTTCAAACAAATAACTTACTCCATTTTCCTTTGCTAGCTGCAAAAGCTCTGGTCCCTGCGCCGCAACAAGCTCTTTATTTGATGTAACTACACTTTTGCCTGACATTAGTGCTCTCTTGGTAAACTGGGCTGCAATGGTGGCTCCACCAATCGTCTCGATAACTATGTCTACACTGCTATCATTAAACACATCATCTGCATTTTTTGTAAATACATCTCCATAAGGGCTATCTGGAAAGTCTCTAATATCTAAAATCCATTTAACTCGAATGTCAGTTCCAGCTCGTTGCTTGATACTGTCACTGTTAATTTTAATTACTTCAGCTACTCCTGAACCAACAATTCCAAAACCTAAAATTGCAACATTAATCATTTTAATAACCCCCAATATATTATCTTGCTAATATTTCACATCGTCTGACACCTTCAACCTTGCCTATATCTACCATCAAGGCCTGCATGTCATCCTTCATTGCAAATGTTTCAATTGAAACAGTTACATCTGCCAATCCGTTAATTGGAATATTTTGATTAATTGTTAAAATATTCGCATTAGCAGAGGCAATTTTATCAATAATACTCGAAAGTATTCCAGAAAAATCTTCTACAACGAAAAAGAGTGTTAAGACCTTACCTCTTGATGTTTCATAAAAGGGAAATACGTAATCTTTATATTTATAGTAAGCACTTCTACTAATCCCAACTTCTTTAACGGCATCATTGACAGTTCTTATCTTGCCAAAACTAAGTATTTTTTTTACTTCAATTACTTTAGCAAATACATCTGGTAAGATAAATGAATCAACTAAGAAAAAAACTGATTCCTGTTTCATAAGCTCTCCTGTCCACCCGATACGTACAATTGTGTTTCCTTGGTGTATATGTTAGCATATTTTTTTCTTTTTTGCAACCAAAAAAAGATATATTAATCTATTGTATAGATTAATATATCTCAGAGTGGATATTTCAGTATTATAGTGAACAGTTATATTCCAAGAGCTTCTCTAACTTTATCTATCATCTCAATGGGCTCACAAATTTCTTTATGGAGAATAGGTTTTTTATCAAGCACTTTCAATGCTTCTGGAATCTTAAGTCCAGACTTTTCTGATAGTACAGATAGAAGTTCAAATTCAGATTTGCTAGCAATAGTCTCTTCTCCAGCAATTGCTTTTACAACACTTTCATTAAATTTAAATGGACTAGCTGTAGAAACAATTACAACCTTTGTAACATCACTGGTAGAGATTACATATTTATCATAAACATCAACTGCAACAGCAGTATGAGTGTCTAGTACATATCCGGTCTCTTGATATACACTCTCTATGGTCTTTAATGTATCATTATCATTTGAATAGCCTGCCCAGAATATCTTTTGAATTTTCTTTTTTGTATCCTGATCCACTTCATATAAACCTTCATTTCTCAGCCTGTTCATCCAATTTTGAACCATTTCTGAGTTGTCATCAGTTACTAAATACAACAGTCTTTCCAGATTGCTAGAAATCAGAATATCCATAGATGGAGAAAGTGTTTTCTTAAACTCTCTATTTCTATCATATACACCAGAATTAATAAAATCTGTTAAAACATTATTATCATTTGAAGCACATATTAGCTTGTTGATAGGTAAGCCCATCTGCATTGCATAATACGCTGCTAAAATATTTCCAAAATTACCTGTCGGAACAACAAAATTGATTTTTTCACCAATCTCGATCTCCTTATTTTTAAGCATATCTGCATATGCAGAAAAATAATACACTATTTGAGGTACTAGTCTTCCCCAGTTAATAGAGTTGGCTGAAGAAAATTTATAACCATGTTCATGCATCAGCGCCCTAATATCTTCATCCCCAAATATCCGCTTAACTCCATTTTGCGCATCGTCAAAATTTCCGTTTACAGCAATTGAGTATACATTATTACCTTCTTGAGTTATCATCTGTTTTCTTTGAATTTCACTAACACCTTCACTTGGGAAGAATACAATAATCTTTGTACCTTTGACATCTTTAAAGCCTTCAAGCGCAGCTTTTCCAGTATCTCCAGAGGTTGCAACCAGAATCACGATTTCTTCTTTTTCCCCTGTTTTTTGCAGTGCCTTTACAAGGAAATGAGGAAGTATTTGAAGAGCCATATCTTTAAAAGCACTTGTAGGTCCATGCCATAGCTCTAATACATTAACTGAGTCATACAATTTGTACAAGGGTGCAATAGACTGAGATCCAAATTTTTCAGCAGTATATGCTTGGCTAACACAATCTTTTAATTCACTTAAGGTATAATCATCTAAATAACCCTCTAATATATTTAAAGCTCTTTCTTGGTAACTCATTTCACTCATTTTCAAAATTTGATCATTGTCAAAAAGAATTACTTTTTCAGGTACAAATAACCCTCCGTCTGTTGCAAGCCCCCTCTTTATGGCTTCGGCTGAACTAACATTAGCGCAATTTCCTCTAGTACTTCTATATAACATTTTTACCTCCCACGAAATGAATCATCTATTATGAACTATAGGACTTTCTTCCCAAAATGCATAGTAGTGACTTTATATAAAATAGATAATTTCAAATCCTATTAGACTAAATAATATAATAAATCTAGGAAAAATGCAAATTTCTAGTGCGAAGTATTCACTTTTTATACTCTCCATCCTCGATTTCTCTTTTGCATACTTAGGAGAAGCTTTTGGACAGCTATTTTACCTTGATTATACAAATACTGTGTTTCTTCTGAAGTGACGTCAAAGTCCAGAAATGATATATCTCCAGTATTAATATGTGCTATATTATCGATATTATATGAATTCTTTGGAACACCTGTATCGTGAGAAGCAACAAGTAATTTCTTTAGTGTATTTTCTGCTTTAATGAACTCTTTTGATTCTTTTCCCTCTAATTTAAGTCCTATTATACTATTAAGCTCTGTACTATCAATAAGCCAGACAGGAAAATTGTCCAGGACTCCACCATCTATAATATAATGTGGTCTTAGGTGGTTATTCTCTTTCTTCATTTGAACAACTGGTTCAAATACAAAAGGCATACAAGTACTCATTCTAATAGCTTTGGCAACCTCGAACTTATCTGGGTCAACATTATAAAAAGCAATATCGTCTGGAAGTACAATTACTTTTCCTGTACTTGCATCAACTGCTGTCATTCGTACCTTGTAGCCACGCGGATTCACCTTGTCAGGAATGCCTCCTCGGAAATCACTAAAGGTATAAATCCCTTTATTTGCAAGGACCTGACTCACCCATTTTTCTAGAAGTTCACCGTTTATAAATGCATTTTTTTTACTAAAGGCAATTAAATTTATTAAAAAATTGCCTCTTGTACCCTTAAAATCATCATTTCCCCTCTTTACCAACTGAAGTTCCGGATAATCTTGTTTGTACAGCAATGTCGCAATATCGTTATCGCTCAAAATTCTTTTGTCTTCTGTCAAAGTTCTAATTCTATGTGCTATAGAGATATCTAAGTAGTCTCCACCTCTGCTCTGAAAATTACTAAAATCAAATTCCTTTAGTAATTTCATTAATTCTCTCGATGTATATCCAGCACCAATTAAAGCTCCAACAAGTGCTCCAGCAGATACTCCTGCGATATTTCCTAAATACCTGTATTTTTTTTCAAGTTCTTCATACGCTCCAACGAAGGCTAATCCCTTTATTCCGCCTCCACTTAGTACAAGATTTAATGTGCGATTGGTTGTATTCATTTCAGGTCCCCTACGACAAAAGGTATCTAATTTATATATATTATGGATGTTTACTAATTAGTATATTGTACAATCCTAAGTCCATTGATTTTTAGATAATAAAAAAGCACAAGATCTAAAATAGAATCTTATGCCTTATTTTCTTAATTGATATTAACTTATGTTTTGTTTAGTAGCCCTTACGTAATAACTTGAAGCCTGCTCTTTGCATATTTTAAGTAGCTAGAATTAGGATATCCATCTATGAGCTTTTGGTACGTTTCAACGCCCTTCTGAATTTCATTTACCTCTACATAGCTTTTACCTAAAATATATAATGCTTTATCACCAAAAGTCCATTTTTCACCAAAAGTAAATACCTTTTCAAGCTTTTTTATTGCTTCTGCGTACTTTTTACGATTATACAGTGTATTTCCATCGTTAGCCAATTGGTTAGCAGCCTTTAAAAGTACATCACCTTTTATAGCATCATACTTTGTTCTTAAATCAGCACTCAAGACTTCTACTGGTAGAGCCACTAATTTATCTGCAGCCTCAACATATTTCTTTTGCCCATAAAGTGTAGATACTTGAGAGATGTCGGCCAAAAGTTGTATTTGTTTTAATTTAATATTAGCAGTTTCAAGCTCCTTTTTAAGAAGTTTATTTTCTTCAACAGACTTATTATAAACATCTGTCAATTGAGTATTAACAGCCGGCTTGGAACCTACGTCAACTTCTTTGGTACTTTTTGTTGCTGCATAAAAGAAAACTACAGCTGCAATCAAGCAAAGAACGCCAAATAAACAAAATATACCAGCAACAGATGTCTTCTTAAGTTGTGTAGCAATTTTTTTAAAAAGTAGGTACTCTGTTTGCACATTCTCCTCACTAAAGGTTTCTTTTTTTGCAGGCTCTTTTACACGTTTAGTAGGTTTATTGGCAGGCGGTGTGTGTTTTGTTTTACTAATTTTCTTAGATGAATTGCTGTCACCAATGCTTAAAAAATTTAGGTAATCTGCGGCTTTAATAGCATTGTTTTCGCCTTGAACTACTCTGCCAAAAAGCTCCTCTGCCTTGTCCATCTGATTTGTATATGCATAGCACAAACCTAATAAATTAACTGCCTCATAGAAATCAGGATTGGTGGATACCACTTTTTTGAGCTCAATCATTGCAATATCTTCGCTACCTGTTTTTAGATACTCTATTGCCTTATTGTAGGCCTTTACTGAATCAATTACTTTTTCAGATACATCATTATTTTGAGAAAACTTTTCTAGATCGATAGGTGCAAAGCTTCTAATTTCCTGATTTAAATCCATGAACATTGGCTCCTCTCAGGTATATAATATACTTTTAAATAATTTTTCTTAATTCACCAATCATATATAACGATCCGAAGGCACAAATAACACTTTCCTCATCTATATTTTCAAGTGCAAGTTTTAAGCTATTCTCTAAAGTAATTCCATCTTGAACATTATTTGAATATAACTTCAAAATAGTAGCAAGTTCACTAGAAGGCATCGCTCTTTCGTTGTTTGGAGTCACTGTAATTATTAACTTTGCTTTTTTAGCCAACATTTCCATTATCTTATGGTAATCTTTATCTCTTAGAAAGCCCACAATAAATATTTTACTTTTATTTGAAAAATATCTATCTAGTGCAGCATTCAAAGACTGTCCACCTTCAAGATTATGGGCACCATCAATTAAAATCACTGGGTTTTTACTAATTATCTCAAGCCTTCCTGGCCATGTAGCTTCAGCAATACCATTTCGAATATTATTATGATCAATCCTAAAGCCTTTATTTACTAAAATCTCACAAGCATCAATAGCTACTGCAGCATTATACAACTGATGATCACCTAAAAGTCTAATATTAAGGTCTTGATAATCTTTGTAGTCAAATAATTGCCCATCCAAACCATATTTTTTCAATACAAGAGAATTCAAACTCACCTTGTGAATTGCAGAGCTCTGGCTCTTACAAACCTGCTCAAACACCTGCTCTGCCTCTAGCTTCTGAGGATATAAAACAATATCACTATTTGGCTTAATTATTCCCGCCTTTTGGTATGCAATTTCTGCAAGTGTTTTACCCAATATGTCAGTGTGATCTAAGCTTATCGTTGTTATAACACAAACCTCAGGAGAGTCTATCACATTTGTTGAGTCAAACCTTCCTCCAAGACCCACTTCCAAAACTACTATATCGCAGTTGTTTCTATAAAAATACTCAAATGCAACTGCAGTAATAATTTCAAATTCTGTAGGATGAGCCAGTCCTGCATTTATCATTAAATCAATTTTTGTTTTAACAAACTCAATTATATCTGTTAATTCATCTGGCTCTATTTCCTTGTCATCTATTTTTATTCTCTCTGTAAACCTTTGTATATATGGAGAAGTGAATATACCCGTCTTGTATCCTGAATCAATTAATATGTTACTTATAAATGCAGTGGTAGATCCCTTTCCATTTGTTCCTGCAACATGAACGAACCTTAATTTCTTTTGTGGATTTCCCATAAAATCCATTAGTTTAGTAATGCTTTCGAGTCCAAGCTTACTTCCGAATTTAAGGGTACCATGTATGTATTCCATCGCTTCATCATATTTCATGGTAAACCGTAACCTCCAATAATGTAGAGTTATTGCCAACTCTACGACTCACAGATAAAGAAGACTTAGTTCAGATGGTGTATTCTGAACTCTAGTCGCACTTATTTCGAAGCTTGGCGGCACTTATTTCCGCTTATTTAAAGCGGAAATATTAGTAACGCCGCTAAGATAAACAATATCAGTTTTTCCCAATTCAGTCAATTACAAAAATGCAAATAGTATTTAAATAAACCACTATTTACAATATAGATTAGAAAACAACATCATTTGTTTAAAAGTTCTATAATATCATCTTTTTTTAATATAGAAGTATTTATTCCCATACTGCCTAATAATATATTATCAAAAATTACCATCCTACACTGCTCAAGTTTTTCATCTTCCTCTAAATTAACAAAAGCATCAAGATTATTTTCAGAACACGCTTTAAGTAAATAGTATCGCACTCCATTTTTTGGAATACTCTTACTAAATTCTTGATCCTTCCAAATCTCGTTAGGTATATAAGCAAACAATTCATACCCTTCAATCTTTTTGCTATCAATCCGTATTGAAAGAAAGGAAAGTTTAGCATTTTCCAGTGTTTTCTTTTTTCTAAATTCTATGCCTTTTGTCTCTAATAAATCAATAAATTGTAACAAAAAATTTCTTTTATCGTTTACACTTAAACTAAGTAATGAACTATTAATTTCAATAATGAAATTATCTTCTGCTTTTAATGCAGATATAATTTCATGACTAGAAATTGAATTATCTATTTTTCTAGCAGAATATGACACAGAGAAATTAGAGACTTCCGATTCTTTATTACGAGTGTAATCAGATATTTTTATTTTTATATTTTTATCCATTGATTATTACCTCATTTACGTAAAATTCTTGTTTCTACTTAATTGCTTACATTATATACTTTAAATTAATTACTGTGAAGGTACGAAATTATAAAAGAAAAGCCGGCTTGCGCCGGCTGACTTACATGATTTGTTTATATTTGATTATCATTATTTAGCTAGTCTTGCCTCAAGGAGCTTTTTCTGTTCCTCATAGCCTGGTTTTCCAAGTAGTGCAAACATATTTTTCTTGTAAGCCTCTACTCCAGGTTGGTCAAATGGGTTTACTGCAAGTAAATATCCACTTATTCCACATGCCTTTTCAAAGAAATATACCAAGTTTCCAAAATAGTATTCGCTAAGTTCTGGTACATTTATTATAAGATTTGGTACACCACCATCTGTATGGGCAAGAAGAGTACCCTCAAATGCCTTGTTATTAACAAAAGCCATCTCTTTTCCTGCTAGGAAATTAAGTCCATCAACATTATCTTTGTCTTCTTTTATTGTAATACTTTTCTTTGCTTTTCCAACATGTATCACAGTCTCAAATAAGTTTCTGAGTCCATCCTGTATATATTGTCCCATAGAATGTAAATCTGTCGTAAAATCAACACCTGCTGGGAATATACCCTTCTGATCCTTTCCTTCGCTCTCACCATAAAGCTGCTTCCACCATTCAGTGAAGAAGTGAAGTGCTGGCTCATAGTTAACCATTATTTCTATTGACTTGTTTTTGTTATACAATGCATTTCTTGAAGCAGCATATCTATAGCAATCATTGTTTTTAAAGTCAAAATCCTTATATAGATTGTATGCATCCAAGGCGCCCTCCATAATTATATCAATGTCTGCACCACATACAGCTATAGGGAGAAGTCCAACAGCGGTGAGAACAGAGAATCTTCCACCAACATCATCTGGAATAACAAAGGATTCATAGCCTTCTTCATCGGCAAGCTTTTTGAGTGCTCCACGCGCTTTGTCAGTAGTAGCATAAATTCTCTTCTGTGCTTCTTGCTTACCATATTTCTTTTCTAGATACTCCTTGAAAATTCTAAACGCAACTGCAGGTTCAGTAGTAGTACCTGATTTTGATATGATATTAACTGATACCTCTTTCCCATCAATTAACTCGAGTAGGTCTGTAACATAAGTTGAGCTTATATTGTTACCAACAAAATAAATTTCTGGAGTTTTACGTTTATCTTTTGGAAGCATGTTGTAGAAAGAATGTGAAAGCATTTCTATTGCTGCTCTTGCTCCTAAATAAGATCCTCCAATACCAATTACTATCAATACATCAGAATCTGATTTAATTTTCTCAGCAGACTTTTTAATCCTTGCAAATTCCTCTTTGTCATAATTTAATGGCAGGTCAATCCAACCTAAAAATTCATTTCCAGGACCAGTTTTGTTATGCAGCATCTCATGTGCCTGCTTAACCTGTCCTTCAAAATAATTAATCTCATATTCGCTCAAAAAGCTAGAAGCCTTTGAACTGTCAAATGTTATTTTTTCCATAATTGCCTCCTAAATGTAACTTTATCAATTTTAAAAATTAATCCTTAATAGTATATCATTTGATATTACTAATTTAAAGTTATATTACCATTTTTTATTGGCTTTTTATACACTTATTTAAACCTATTTTCATAACTGTCCAAACCTTATTTAAGAAAAAGTAATTTACATTTGCTTATACAACCATTTCTCGAAATATTTACTAGGTAAGAAAAAAGATTGTATTGATAATAATATTACTAAATGAGGATTATCTTCATTTCAAAATTATTGTTTAAAAGGAGAATTATTATGTCAAATCCTAAAACACCACTTGTTGCAGATAGTAGAAGTGCTTTAACGAAATTTAAAATGGAATGTGCTGCTGAAATAGGTAGGACCCAGTTTACAAAAGAAAATAACGACCACTACAAGGGAGATTTGACCTCTAAGCAAAATGGTTCAGAAGGCGGCCCTATAGGCGGACAGATGGTTAAGAAAATGGTTGAGATGTACGAAAGCAACATGAAATAAGCAAATCATAGACCCATTCTGGGTACAATACAAAAAATATCAGTGAGAATTTATTCTCAACTGATATTTTTTTGTGAGTACTGGAAACTATAAAGATTTCACTGCATTAAAAAAAAGAATCCGGAGCAAAGTCCAGATTCTTTTTTTGTGAGTTATCTCAGCAAATAACCCAATGTACCCATATAATCTATGAGGCTCTTTGCAAATGCATTTATATCTTCACTTGAAAGTGTCTTTTCATTTGAACCAATAACAAATCTAAAGGTCATGCTCTTTTTACCTTCCGGTAAGCCTTTGCCAGTATAAATTGTCACAAATTCAAAGTTATTTAAAAGCTCTGATTTAAATGCACCAATATCTTCAAGCAATTTGTCAAAGGTAACACCATTATCCACCATGAAGCTATAGTCTAGTATAACTTCAGGGAATTTTGATAAATCTTTATATTTAGCTGGAGCAGTATTGATAGCTTGTAAAACATCCCTGTTTATCTCCAAAACAGCGACGTTAAGTTTCTTGCCGATGTTCTTCTTTATCATTGGGTGAACAACAGTGATATAACCCATCAAGTTTCCATTAACACTAACATCCACAGATTTCATTGGATGAACCCAGTTATGTTCACTAGTAGTAGCAGCAAAGTCAGGACTAACATTCTTCACTGTCTTAGATAAAAAGGTAATCATACCCTTTAAATCATAAAACAGTTCATCTTCACTCTTTATCTTACTTCCAACTAATACACATATATTCTTATGCTGTTCACATTTGTCTTTTGGTGAAGTCGCTTTGAAAACACTTCCAATTTCAAAAAGTGAAAAATCATCATAAGTCTTTTCATTCTTTTCAGCAAAGCCCAGCATTCCTGGCACCATACTGTCTCTTAAGGTATTTGAATCCTGTGCCTGTGGATTTAGTACCTTTACCTGCGCATTAGTTTCAATCCCCATTTTGTTGTTAAAGGTATTATCATACCAAATATAGCTATTAACCTCGCTTGCACCAAATCTTTCGGAAAGTAATTCCTTAACCTTATGGTCAGTTATTCTCTCCTCATTGTATTGAAGTGGCTTTAGTGAAATATCACATGTCTGTGGTACTATATTGTCATAGCCAAATATTCTAGTGATTTCCTCGATAATATCAACCTTCATTGTAATATCTTTTGTTGCTCTAAAAGTAGGTACCTTTATTTTAAAGGTGTCACCATCAACCTCCACACCAAATTCCAATGCTCTCAAAACATCTACCATTTTTTCTTTAGACAAAGTATTTCCAATATATCTATCAATATATGGCTTTGTAATTGTGATATCTATTGGCTCAAGCTTATTACAATAAACATCAGTTAAAGCCGATGAAAATTGTATGTCTGCTTGCATATCCTTTAATAGCTTAACAAATCTTTGTATAGCCAAAACCGTCATATTGGGATCTAGCATCTTTTCGTAACGAGCGCTTGCCTCAGTACGCAGGCCCATTTTAGTTGAACTCCTTCTTGTAGAAGGTCCTTCAAAGGTAGCTGACTCAAGGAGTATAGATGTAGTATCTGCTAAAACCTCAGAGTTCTCTCCACCCATAATTCCTGCTACTGCTACAGGTCTTTCTTTATTACAAATAAGCAAGACATCTTCTGGTAGTGCTCGATCGAGACCGTCAAGAGTCTTGAATACTGTTGGTTCTTTTGTTGATCTTACAACAATTCCACTCTCTACCTGTCTGCTATCAAAGGCGTGCATTGGTTGACCCATTTCAAGCATTAAATAGTTTGTTAAATCAACTAAAGGTGAAATTGGTCTCATCCCACAATAGAAAAGCCTTACCTTCATATTCATTGATGTTTCAAGTTTCTTTATTCCATCTATTTTAAGTCCAGAATATCTAAGGCATTTTTCGGTATCTTCTACTGTAATATCTAGCTTTTCTTTGGTCTCTGACCCCTCAAGGCTATCTATCTGCATTGGCTTTAACTCTTTACCATAAATAGCAGCGATTTCACGTGCAATTCCATAATGTCCCCATAAGTCAGGTCTATTAGTAAGTGATTTATTATCTACCTCAACAATAACATCATCAATATCTATAATTGATTTGATGTCTGTACCAGGTGCATAATCTCCATTCAATATGAGAAGACCGCTGTGGTCATCACTAATACCTAGCTCTTGCGCTGAGCACAGCATTCCAAAACTTTCAACACCAACTAGCTTAACTTTTCCTAGCTGAGGAAGCTTCTTTACAGATCCGCCTATCTTTGCAAGTGGTACCAAAATACCCTCGGTAACATTAGGAGCTCCGCAAACTATTTGTAGTATTCCATCCCCTGAATCAACTTGAGTGATTTTAAGCTTCTTGGATTCAGGATGTGGAATAACGCTGAGAACCTTACCAACTACTACATTAGCAATATCTTGACCTACGAATTCTACCTCTTCAACCTCTGCTGTAGACATGGTAAATCTATACCAAAGTTCTTTTATATCTATGCCATCTAAATCAACATAGTCTTTTATCCAATTTAATGATATTTTCACTTTTGATTTCCCTCCTATCGTACTGAAAATTGTTCCAATGCTCTCAAATCACCTGAGTTGAGAACACGGATGTCGCTGATTCCATATTTCATCATTGCAAGTCTAGTAAGTCCTACACCAAATGCAAAGCCTGTATATACTTCTGGATCAATACCACCAGCACGTAACACATTTGGATGAACCATGCCACATGGTAACAATTCTATCCAGCCTGAATGTTTGCAGGTTGGGCAGCCTTTTCCACCGCATATCATACAATTCAAATCCAACTCAAAACCTGGCTCAACGAATGGAAAAAATCCCGGTCTTAATCTTACTTTTACTTCTCTATTAAATACCTCTGACAACAGAAGTTTCATAACGTATATTAAGTTTGCGATAGATATATTTTTATCTATCATCATACCCTCAAGCTGGAAAAATGTATTTTCATGTGATGCATCAATATTTTCATTTCTAAAGCATCTTCCCGGAGCAATTACCTTGAGTGGTGCTCCAAATTTCTGCATAGCTCTTACCTGACATGGTGAGGTATGTGGTCTTAAGCATGAGCCATTTTCCAACCAGTAAGTATCCTGCATATCTCTTGCAGGGTGATTCTTAGGTATATTTAGAGCCTCAAAACTATAGAATTCCTCTTCAACCTCTGGCCCATCAACAATGTTAAAGCCCATTCCTGTAAATATTCTCTCTATTTCCTTTTGCACAATAGTTACTGGATGCAGTGAACCTACTTTAAACTGAGTGCCAGGCAAGGAAATATCAAAGCTTGAGCCATTGCTTAATGATTTTTTAACATCATTTGCACTGAGTTCCTTGAATTTTCCCTCCAAATATTCACTCAATTCATTCTTTAATTCGTTCGCCTCTTGTCCAAACTGCTTTCTTTCCTCAATAGCCATGTTTTTGAGATCCTTGAGCATATCTGTCAATTCACCCTTTTTGCCTAGTATCTTTACCCTAAGTTCTTCAATTTCGCTACTTGTAGAAGCTTCTTTAATTTTACTAAGAGCAAGGTCTCTTAAATTACTAATTTTTTCAATCACGTCTATTATCTCCTTCCATTGTTTATTTTTTATTTTAGACAATATAAAAGCCCCCATCCCAACAAAAGGGACGAAGGCATTCTTCGCGGTACCACCCAGATTTTTTAGCAATATATGATAACCTTAAATGATAATAAACCAACTCGCATACAGGTATTATACTATATTAACTAAACTCTTTGTAATGTAACGGTTTTCACCGGTAACTCCTACATTTGATAACTATAGATAGAGCAATATCCATCTGTTTTTTATCCAGTTCAGAGACACAGCTTCGGAGGGAACTTGGGCAAGTAGTTTGCTAAAGGTATTTTCAGCCAGTGATACCTTCTCTCTGAAACATCTAGTTCTTGCTTACTTTTCTCCATCATTGCTTTTATTGATATTTATTATATGTTAGTTATTATAGCAATATAGAATAAAACATTCAAGGGTTGAATTTAATCCTCCTTAATTTCTCTCTTCATTTTATGAACGGCATCTTGTCTCCTAGCATTTTTTTCAATTAAAGTGTTTTTCAATCTAATATCTTCTGTTTTATTAATTATTTCATCTGCTACTTCACTATTGTGCATCGTTTTATTAATTTTTGTTTTAACCCTTTCTGAATCTTGGCGATAATCCGGATTGTGAGTGTGTTCCATAATTTAATAACTCCTTTTATTATAGTGTACAAGGAATTATAAGCCCCTTGTCATAGCTGTTTTTAAGACTAAATATAATTAAATGTATAATATTTTTCAACCGAATACATTTTTATTATGTCCACGAAAAAATAAATTAGGCATTAAAAAACTCTTGCTTCTAAATTTACAAAATTATGAAAACGTATAGCCACTTAAACCACTTGACTACATTTTTGGCAAATAATACAATGTAGTAAGAATTGAGACACAATTGTATTCGATTACTGGGGGGTAAATGGACAAAGTAAAAAGAAGATACGATATTGATTGGCTTAGGACATTGGGGGTTTTATTGGTGATTCCATTTCACTCCTTGATAATATTCAACCTAAACCCTTGGGCAGTTGTATATATAAAAGATACAACTAATGTTAACCTTTTTATCATATTAGGTAACATTATACACAGATTTCATATGCCTTTACTATTTATGCTAGCAGGAATGTCAGTGTATTTTTCTCTACAATCACGAACAAAAAATCATTTTATAGTAGAACGCATTAAGAAGTTACTTGTACCCGCTATATTTGGGTGCATTGCATTAAATCCAATAATGACTTATATATATCTCATTTCAACTAATCAAAACGGTACCTTCGTGGCTCATCTTGTAAATTTTTTCATAAAGAACCCTGGAGATCTTTCAGGAATAAATGGTGGATTTACTCCTGCTCATTTATGGTTTATAATTTATCTCTTTGCTTTTTCATTATTTGGATTACCACTTTTTGTACAAATAAAAAAATATTCATCCAGAAACTTTTTGTTAAAAATAGCGGGTTTTTTTGAAAAGCCATTCATGCTTATTTTAATAGTTATACCTGTAACTCTTCTTTCGGCAATTGATATTTTAGATGATAAGAATCCTTTTGTTTATTTTGCTACGTTTTTTATTGGTTATTTCCTTTTAACAAACGAAAAGTATCAGGAAGCCATAAATAGAGACAAATGGGTTTACCTTGTACTTAGTATTATTCTTATTTTTATCCACTTTAATATTCCCACCGATTTTACGCCTTGGTCTTGTAAGTGGATACTTTATGGCTTTTTTGATAGTACCACTCGAATTGTACCTGTATTTGCATTAATCGGTATTGGTAATCGTTTTATGAATAAAAACTCACGAGTACTGGAGTATCTCTCCAAAGCTTCATTCCCTGTTTATATAATTCATATGTTGATTAACACAATAGTCGGGTTCTTCGTTATCAAACTTGGGCTTGGTGTTGGATTCAAATATACATTAATCGTAGCAATAACATTTACCACAAGTTTTGCTTTATATGAGATAATAAGACGGAATAAAATTCTAGGTTTCTTATTTGCAGTTAAACCGTTTAACCGAAAATCTGAAGTTATTAATTTTAGTAAAGCACTCTAATTTTATGTATACATTATATAGATTGGTCGTGGATAAATATGAAGAAGAAAAGCATTCAGAAAAGAAATATTATAACAGGAATAATTGCAATCTCAGTGATAGGATTGCTTTTGAAGACTCGGACACCACATATTAAGGGTTATAAAAATAGCATTAGCACCTTGAAGCAAGTAACCATTAATGGTACAAAACATGAGATTATGATTAGAGGTAATGATAAGAATAATCCTGTAATTATCTTTGTACATGGAGGTCCAGGTACTCCTGAAATACCCTATGTTAGGAAATATCAGGATTTATTAGAGCAGAACTTCACTATCGTTCACTATGATGAAAGAGCTGCTGGAAAGTCTTATCATTTTTTGGAGGATTACTCAAATTTATCTATCGATTTACTTGTAGATGACTTAATTGCACTAACTGATTATATTAGTAAAAATTTATGTACAAAGCAAATTTTATTGGCAGGGCATTCCTTTGGCTCTGTGGTGGGTATAAAAGCAGCTAACAAAGCGCCCGAGAAGTATTTAGCCTATATAGGCATAGGACAAGTAGGTGATTTTTGGAGTAGAGAATTGGAATCCTTGGAGTACTGTTTGACACAAGCTACATTACAAAATATCGCAGAAGATATCAAAGATATCAATGCTTGCCGTGAGAGTGTACTGGGTCATAAAGACACTTTTCCAAGAAAATTTACTAGAAAATACGGTGGAGTATCGCGACTTATTAATGATGCAAGTGATATGGTATCAGGAATATTACTAAATCCCGAATACAATTTATTTGATACTATTCGTTTCGGAAAAGGTCAATCTGTCTCAAATAAGGTACTTTGGACAGAGTTAATGGCAAGCAATCTTCCAGATGAAGTATCAGAACTCAAAATACCTTGCTATTTTGTAATGGGTAAATATGACTATCTAACACCCTCAAAAACGGCAAAAGAATACTTCGATTCAATAACTGCACCAGTAAAAGAATTTGTAATTTTTGACCAGTCAGCACACTATCCTCAGTTTGAGGAAAAACAGAAGTTTAGTGAGTTGATGAATAAAGTCTATTCTAAAATAAAGAAGTAGGGCTTTTCAAATATATTTTACCAAAATAGTACAATATATCGTATTTTCATAATTTCGAATACACGATAAAAATGAAGAGACCTCTCCTCACTATTTCATCACTATTATAAGTAGTGCCGTTCCTTCTAGTCGCTTGTTTCTGCATATCTATACACGTATTATCATGTGTTTTTTTGCCTTACAATTTCATAAATCATTATTGAAGCTGCAACCGAAGCATTTAGAGACTCTGCCCTGCCTGGCATTGGTATTTTAACTAGCTTATCAGCTTTTTCGGCCGTTTCATCACTTATCCCATTTGCCTCATTGCCAACGATAATTGCACTTTTTCCAGTCAAATCTTCATCAAAGTAGTTGTTTTTGCCATCTAGGTGTGAAGCAATTACTTTATAGTTTGATTTCTTCAAAAGGTCTATTGTTTCGTTTATATATAAACCTTCAAAGATGGGCATATGAAAAACAGAACCCATAGTTGACCGTAGAACTTTTGGTGAGAAAAGATCAACACAGCCCTTTGATAAAATAACTGCAGAAATTCCAGCTGCATCTGCTGTCCTTATAATTGTACCCACATTTCCCGGGTCTTGAAGTCCATCCAATATAACTAACGAATGCCCTTGTTCTATAACCTCATCAAAAACAAATTCTCTCTTTTTTAAAACAGCGAGAATGCCCTGAGGTGTTTGTGTATCTGATATTTCCTTAAACAGCTTTTCACTCACAAGGGAGCAATCATCACATAAAGTTGTAACCAGCTCAATTAACTCTTTGCCACCATTTAGACTTTCTAGTTTATCTGAAACGATTACCTTCACAATGTCCTGCCCGTTATCAATGGCGTCGTTTATAAATCTTATTCCTTCAACAAAATAAAGACCCAACGCATCTCTATTCTTTTTCAGATGTAAAGCCTTTATTTCTTTGATTTTATTATTTTGACTGCTCTCTATATAGTTCATTAAAACATCCTCCGACTGAAATTTACTTTTGCCTTCTAAGTGCACTTATCACATTTTCAATTGTCAAACTTTCTACATCTATAAACCATTCTCGTTCATGAATATTCCACAAATAATGTGCATCTGAGGAATATATTTTTTTCATATTATTAATTTTAGAATCCTTAGCAAGTACAATATTCTCAGCATTTTTATCACTTATTTCTACACACTCTATAACTATATCCTCTGGCATAATACCGAAACTTGAAAGGATGGAATTGGCTTGCCTATCTATATGTGCTGGGATTGCAATTCCACTGAGTTGTTGGTTTACAATCTGAAAAACTTCATTAATGGTGATAGAAGTTGAGATTAAAAGTAGTCTGTCTTCCTTACTTATCAACTCATCAAACTCATTTAAAATGAGCTGCTCTCCAAAAATATTTTCTTTGTTTCTGATATTGGGCAGCCTTGAGTATACCAAGTTCTGCATCATTTTTGCTTTTTCAATATCGGGAAAAAGGCATACAACATGTATCTCCTCCGCAGTTTCAAGCTCCATTCCTGGAATTACAAGCAAAGAAGTATTTTGGGCACATTTTAAGACTGCATGTACATTTGCACATGAATTATGATCTGTTATAGCTATAACATCCAACCCCTTCAATATGCTCATATTAACGATATTGTTCGGGGTCATATCATTATCTGCACATGGAGAAAGTGAGGAGTGTATATGTAAATCATATGCAACGTTCAAATTTTCCTCCAAAATCAAATTAAATTGGATTCTAATATTCTTTTGCTTATCTCAAAAGCACTGTACTGTGAGCTAATAATTGTAATTGCATTTTCATTCGCTTTCTTTAGTGTAAGTTCAGGAACTTCAATGCCTTCAGGAATAATTACACATGCAACATCAGTCATCAAGGCAACAGCTGGTACATTAACATTTGTAAGGACCGTAATCCACGCATCGCCTTTTTGTGCATGGGACATCACCCAACTAAGCAAATCACAAATATACACATTCTCAACTTTTAATTCATTCATGTCTGTTATTTCTGTTAATATCTTACCATCTATTTCCTTAATTAATTCTTCAATTGTCATTAATAATCACCTCTGTTGGCTGTGTATTTTATAATAAAATTAAATTTATTGTTCGCAGTTATATATCCATTTATATATTTTGCTTAGTGGCGTTACTCATTTTTCCGCTGGTCTAAGTCTTCTTTATCCATAACAGGAGGCATCTTTCCTCCTAAGTCTACCATTTCTTCTGCCAAATTTCTAATGCGCTCTCTTAGCTTGAAAATGCAATCTGTTTCATTTGCTATTTCTCTTACAATATCCTCTGCAAGTGCGCGACAGTTTGGGGCACCACAGGCACCACAATCCAAGCCAGGCAACTCAGCATAGATCTTTTCAAGCATTTCTAGCTTCTCCATAGCCTTTGACAAATCTTGATCAAGCTTCATAACAGGCTTATACACAACATTTGATGTCCAAACAAGCTCATCATAGCTTTTCTTATCCATGCTTACGACGCCTTTTTTCGAAGCTTCATTCATGTGTTTTTTAAGTGTTGTCTTGGCTACAAACACATTTGCTACTGTTAAAGGCCCGCCTAGGCACCCACCAGTACATGAAAGTGCTTCAACAAAGTCAATATCCTTAAGTCTATCTCCCTCAATCTCATCAAAAATTTTAATAACATTGTGAATTCCATCAACAGCTAGTACTTTATCTGTTCCCAATGCTCCACTTTCTCCTCCAGAATTAGCCCAATCTATTCCTTCTAATCCTGCCTCAGCTAATTTTTGACTGTTATTAACATTGCTCAATGCCGATAAAAGCTTTAAGTAAATATCTTTAATAGATATAACACCATCAATATAGGATTTTTTCTTTTCATAAGGAGATTTTACACTCGTAACCTTTGCAGCGCATGGCGAAATAAAAAACACACCAATATCCTGGGTAGCTATATTGTATTTCTCATGTATTTCATTTTTTACTATTTTCGCTGCAACCTCCATAGGAGATTCCAATTTAACAATATTATCTATTAAGCTTGGAAATCTAACTTGAATAAGCCTTACAACACCAGGACAAGCAGATGATATCATTGGCTTTTTTATATTAGGGTCCTTCAGCAGATGCCTAGTTGCTTCACTTACTATTTCAGCAGCTCGTGCAACCTCATAAACGTAATCAAAGCCAATTAATTTAAGTGCATATAAAATGTTGTTTCTTGAATATTTCTTATCGAATTGCCCATATAGCGACGGTGCAGGTACAACAACTTTACAATTGAACCCATTAATCATATCTAAGCTATCAGTTATGGCAGTTTTGGCATGATAAGGGCATACACGTATGCACTCGCCACAGTCTATGCATCGCTCATTGATTATTTGAGCCTTGCTCTTTCGTACCCGAATAGCTTCAGTAGGACATCGTTTGATACAGTTGGTGCACCCTCTACATTTATCTTTGTCAAGATTAACAGAATGAAAATACTCTTTCACCTTAACCTCCATGAGCCACTAAAGTTTGGCTTTAATAAATATATAAGTTAAAAATTAACAGTTATTATTATCTTTGTGCCTTTTCCAACCTCTGTAATAATTTCTAGGTTATCCGCATATTTTTTCATATTTGGAAGTCCCATTCCAGCACCAAAACCCATTTCTCTAATGTTATCAGGTGCCGTTGAATATCCCTCTTTCATAGCAAGCCCCAAATCTGGAATTCCAGGTCCATAGTCAACAATATTAATAACAACTTTATCCCTGCTAATCTCTACATAAGCATATCCACCATTACCATGAATAACCGCATTGATTTCGGCTTCATACATAGATATAGCAGCCTTCTTAATTATATCAGATGAAAGTCCAATTTGGGTTAGTTTATTTTTCACATTACTTGAAGCCTCACCAGCTATTACAAAATCATTTGCAGGTATATCATACCTGAGCTTAATAGTGCTCATTTGTGCCTGCCTCCTATATTAAAGAAAACTTGGCTTGTGCCGAGCTTTGCGACGGCAGAGGCCTAGTTGCACTTATACTTGTAAGGTATAAAGAAAACTTGGCTTGTGTCGAGCGTTGCGACGGCAGAGGCCTAGTTGCACCTATACTTGTAAGGTATAAAGAAAACTTGGCTTGTGCCGAGCTTTGCGCGTTTACGATTTACCTTTTAATCCCGCATTATAAAGTTCACCGCATGAAGCAAACATTGTCAACTTAGTAGACATTAAAACAATATTTTTCTCTTCTGCCAATTCAACCATGCTGTCTAGAGGAAGCTTTCCCCTGACAAAAACAACTGCTTTTATGTCCATCATTTCTGCTGTTCGAATAACCTGTAAGTTAATAAGGCCTGTCAGTAATACTACATTTTCAGTTACATATGCCATTACATCACTCATCAAATCCGAACCGCAAGCAGCAGTAACCTTGTAATCCAAAAACTCTTCCCCCGTAACAACTTGTGCTTTTAGTGTTTCAGAAATATCACATAATTTCATGTTTTCCCACCCCTTATAGAGTTTGTATCACAACTATTTACTAATATTACTTTTCACTCTTCACTCAAAGAAGCAACTCCCACCAATAAATTCCTTTACAATTGAATTATTTGGAATATCCTTTGAATCTATTGGTAAGAAGTAGCTTAAAAACTCAATTAATCTCTTGACCTCAGAATATCTCTCATTATCAGGACCTAATTTTATCAAGAGAGGCTCAGCATATGTCCTAAGTAAGCACATTTCGTATACAAGTGAGGAGTTAAACATAATGTCAGCATTCTCTTGAAAGGGAAATATGTTCTTTGCCTCACCTCTTCGAACAGATGGCCATCTATTGATAGTGTTAATTGCAGAACAGCCTCTAAACTGGTTATCTCTTACTATTCTTCTGATTATTCTAGTATCGGTGGATGGTATCCTATTGTGATCATCAATATTCATTGAAGTCAGTGCACTAACATAAATTTTAAATTTATCTTCAGGTGAAATCGATGCTGTTAGCATATCATTCAATCCATGAATACCCTCTATGACAAGAATATTATTCTTATTCATTACCATCCTTTGTCCAACAGCTTCTCTCGACCCGGTCTCAAAATTATATATAGGTATTTCTACCTCAAAGCCATTAAGTAATTGTGAAAGATGCTTATTAAAAAGATCAATATCAATAGCCTCTAAGGCTTCAAAATCAAAGTCTCCTTGTGGGTCAATTGGAGTTTTATCTCTATTAACAAAATAATTATCTAAAGAAATAGTCTTAGGAATAAAACCATTTACCCTGAGCTGAATACCCAATCTATTTGCAAAGGTTGTCTTACCAGATGAAGAAGGTCCAGAAATCAAGACTATTCGCTTCTCCTCCTCATGGTTTGTTATCTTATCAGCGATTTCAGCAATCTTTTTCTCATGAAGAGCCTCACTGACCCTTATTAAATCACCTATTTGACCAGCTTTAACAATATCGTTTAATGCTCCTACGTTTTCTACTCCCAATATTCTTACCCATTTTTTATACTCATTGAAAACTTTAAATAGCTTTTTTTGTTCTTCAAATAGTGGAAGAACTTCTGGTTTTGATTTCGATGGAAACTGTATTACAAGACCTGGTTGATGGTATTTAAGGGCAAAGCAATTAATATAGCTAGTATCTGGCACCATATACCCATAAAAATAATCCTCGTAGCCACCGCAGTTATAAACAGTAACATGTGCCTTTTGTCTATGCTCTAGAACCTCACATTTGTCATGTCTCCCAGTCCTTTTGTACAGTTCCTTTGCACTTTCTGTAGAAATGACCTTTTTCTCAAAAGGTATTGCCTTCGATGTTATTTCCCTCATTCTCGTGTTAACTGCTTCTACATCAGCTTCTGTCAGTTCGTCGCCTGCATCGATTTCGCAGTATACCCCATTACTCATAGGATGGCTTATTACTGCATTTCTGTCAGGGAAAATCTCATCAACTGCCTTAATAAAAATGAAATATAAGCTCCTTCTATATATTCTCATACCATCTTCATCCGTTAAGTCTATAAATCTGATTACTGCATCTTCATTTATTTCGTAACTTAATTCCTTTATATCATTATTCACTCTAGCAGCAACAATGGTAGAACTATATTCTTTTTCAAATCGTTTACCTAACTCAAGAAGAGTAGTTTTCTTCTCAATCTCATACTTTTCGTTATTTATAGTTATATTTATTTTATTATTGTCCATACTACCTCCTGTTATCTCCATGTGCTTTAGCCAAGAATAACTTTAAGCATTTATGGCGCAAGCTTTATTTATTATAGAGCTTGAAAAGTTTTATTTTTCTTTATCTATTGGATTTGTTTTATCTATGTATTTATCTATGTATTTATTCTATGTATAATATAAAATATCCTTTATATGTAATTATTTTAGTTTTGCCTATTAGTTCGTACTTTAATCTCATAGTCCTGCCATCATATTGGGATGGTATTAACCAATCCACATGTAATGTTCGGCTTTTACTGGTTGGCATTTGCAGTTGGTATTAAATGGCTAGTATTACTGTTCCATTTACTCTTAATTGTATTTGACAGCATATTGGCTATAATATACAATGAAACGTGGTTGTTAAACGAATTACGAGAGGTTTGGTATTATGTCCGATATAAATGCTGAAATCAAAAAAGAAGTATCACGAAGAAAAACATTTGCTATTATTTCCCATCCTGATGCTGGTAAAACTACATTAACAGAAAAATTATTGTTATATGGTGGTGCCATCAGATTAGCCGGTTCTGTAAAGTCCAGAAAAGCTAACAAATTCGCTGTATCAGATTGGATGGAAATTGAAAAACAAAGAGGAATTTCCGTCACCTCCAGCGTTATGCAGTTTGAATATAACAATTTTTGCATTAACATACTAGACACTCCTGGCCACCAAGACTTCAGTGAGGATACTTACAGAACTCTAGTAGCTGCTGATAGTGCGGTTATGCTTATAGACGGTGCAAAAGGTATCGAAGCACAGACAATAAAACTTTTCCATGTATGTAAACTAAGAGGTATACCAATATTTACTTTTGTAAATAAAATGGATCGTGCCAGCAAAGATCCATTTGAATTGATGGAAGAAATTGAAAGGGTGCTTGGTATTCGTTCTTATCCTATGAATTGGCCTATAGGTACAGAAGGTGATTTCAAGGGTGTCTACAATCGTAAGCTATCTCATATTGAGCTTTTTACTGGTGGTGAGCACGGACAAACTCAAGTTTCATCTCGAGTTGGTAAGGTTGATGATACCGTATTTGCTGACCTTTTGGGCAGTCATTATCATGACAAGCTTTGTGACGACATTGAGCTTTTGGATATGGCTGGAGATGAATTTGATAAAGAGAAAGTTCTGAGTGGTGAACTTACTCCTCTGTTCTTTGGTAGTGCTATGACCAATTTTGGAGTACAACCATTTTTAGAAGAATTTCTTGAACTTGCACCTTCACCTGGAATTAAAGAAACAACCGAGGGCGAAATAGATGCTGAAAGTGACAAATTCTCAGGCTTTATATTTAAAATACAGGCTAATATGAATCCTACTCATAGAGACAGATTAGCTTTTTTAAGAATCTGCTCAGGTAAATTTACAAAAGGTATGGCTGTAAAGCATGTAAATACAGGCAAAGAAATTCGTCTTTCACAGCCACAGCAGTTTATGGCACAAGAGCGTACAATTGTTGAGGAGGCTTATGCCGGAGATATTATAGGTCTGTTTGATCCTGGCATATTTAACCTAGGAGACACTTTGTATGAGGGTAATGGCAATGTTAAGTTTGAGGGTATTCCGATATTCCCTGCTGAATTCTTTGCAAGAATTACATCAGCTGACACGATGAAAAGGAAGCAATTTATGAAAGGTATAGATCAGCTTTCCGAAGAAGGAGCCATTCAAGTTTTTAAGCAGATTGACATAGGTATCGAGGCGTTAATCATTGGTGTTGTTGGTGCACTTCAGTTTGAAGTATTGGAGTTTAGATTGAAAAACGAGTACGGTGTACAGCTCCGCGTTCAAAATCTCCCTTATAGGCATGCAAGGTGGATTGAAAATGAGGACTTGGACCCAAGGAAGCTTAACTTACCTAGCACAGCTGTTATTGTAGAAGATAAGGTTGGCAGGAACTCTGTCCTATTCGAAAATGAATGGTCCATACGGATGGCAGAAGAAAGAAATAAAGGCCTAAAGCTAATTGACATAGCAACTCAAGACTTTAAATTGAAAAAATAAAATATAAAAATAAAAAAAAGATAAATTGTTTCATAATGCTTGACAAATAGCGCAAACCTATTTATAATAAGTCTTGCGCTTGTCGTTGGGATGTCGCCAAGTTGGTAAGGCACCAGATTTTGATTCTGGTATCCGTTGGTTCGAGTCCAGCCATCCCAGCCATTTGATCCATTAGCTCAGTTGGTAGAGCACTTGATTTTTAATCAAGGTGTCCGCAGTTCGAACCTGCGATGGGTCACCAAAAGCCTTCAAATTTTAAATTTGAAGGCTTTTTTTGTATTTCATTAGCCACTCTCATTTAATTCCAATTATGACCATATACAGTAAAAAATTAAAAGCAAATTTAATATACAAAGTTTTTATTATTTGAATTTATTTCTGCTTTTTTTTGAACTCTCTGCAATTGCTATATTTGCGCAAAATATTGTAACCATACAACAAAAAATACTAACACTAGAACCTTTTGACATCCCAGTTTTAGAGCTGAATAAAATACCAATACCAGAAATCAGCATAGCAATTGCTGATAAAATAATTCCAATACTAGATACTTTCGAAAATTTTGGCATAATACTGTTCTCCTTGATATTCATAAATAATCTTTACCTTGCACTTTCTTACTATTCCGAACTATTTATATTTATAATTATAACAAATAATTACAATGGCGGTAAAGCCTTATATGTAGTTTCTATTCTTCAGTGTCATACTTTGCCTCCAGTACGCTTCAGATTCCCCTCATAATGGACACCCTTGCTCTTGACTTGTAGTTCCTGCTATCGAACCCACAACAGGCAAATCAGAGACAATTAAACTAGAGCATAGGTGTAATGAGAATCCTATTTCACAAATGGTTATGCGAAGAAATTGGGAAACGAGCCTTCTGCTGACTTATTATCCTTCTTATACTTTGCTCAGAAAGATAATGCTCCTTAGATAGGTCTGCAACTTTAATACCATTCATATATTTTCTAAATATCAGATTATTTCTGTCTTTTAAGCTATCCTTTGCACCGCTCTTTTCACCCCAAGCCTTCTGATTACCATCTTTTCTGGGTATATATATAAATTCACCATCTACATATTCTTGAATTATTCTTATGATTTCTGTTGGCAGTAAATTCTGCGCTTTTACATACTTCATATCTCTGCTCCTCCAAAATTTTTTCTTGGTTGAAGCAAAGACCACAATTTGAATTTTAATCCAATAAAAAAACTGCAGTGTAGGCTAAGCCTGCTGCAGTCTTGTTTTATAAAAAACAATCCTTATTCCTGTCTCTTAGAAATAACTAATGTAGAAAAAGATAACACTAATTAAGCTATTATACAAAAAAAGTGTATAAAGGCCTATAAGTATCTTATAATTCCAACATCAGCTACTTTAAGAAATCAGGCTCCGAGCAAAGCATCGCCAACTTTAGTTTCTGTGGTCTTTGCGCGGAGCAGAGTTTTCGGTTATATGTCTGCAACGAATTCATAAGGTTGTTCCTTTCTTATTTCCATATAATTACTTGAAAATAGTACCATAAATAATCTTACACTTCAAGTTCAAAAACAATTATGTATTATTAATGAGCATACAAAATTACAAATCAAAAAGAACCTATAAATGTAGACTTTTTCACTGTCTATCTTATAGGTTCCATTTTATTCTAACACAGAAGGCTCTTTTGGTTTGACCACTATTTGGTTTCAATTTTCAGCGTTACAGTCACTTTTCTTATCTTCCACTTTTGCTTTCCTTAATCGCCTTCTAATCAACCAATATAATAAATAGCCAATCAACCCCAATGGTAAAATTACAGGCAATGCTGCTGCAATAAATACTATGAAATTCTGTAAAAACTCCCAAAGGCCTATTACACTATTTTTGAAGCCAAATGCTATTCGAGAAAAAAATCCATCCTTCTCTTTAGGTACTGTAGGCTTTATTTGTTCAACTTCATGAATATTTACCATTAACGTTGAGTATTCTACAAGTGAATCCCACTTTTTAATTGTTCCTGTGTAGTTTTCTATTTCGTATAGCGTTGTCTGGAGTTCCTTTTCTATTTTTAATATGTCCTCCATTTTGACAGCCTTCTGCAACAGTGCCTGTAGCCGCTCCTGCTGAATTTTAAGGGACTTAAGACGTGCCTCAGTATCAAAGTACTGATCGGTTACATCTTGACCACTTGATTGCTCAAAAACAACCGTACCAAATTTTCTCAGATCAATAAAGGCTTGACTATACTTTGTCTTAGGAATTCTAAATATATATTCCGCACTCTTCAGTCCTGTATAACCTATCCCGCCACCTTGAACAGTGGAATTTTGTGAAAAGCCCCCAATTGATGTGATATATTCAAACAAATTAGTTCTAGTTTTTTCGAAATCCAAAGTTTGAAAATTAACTTGACCTGTAAAAATAATCTTCTGGCCTATATTTGAATTATTTACTAAGCCTTGCTTCTCACTTAAATTACTTTTCACTTCACTAGATGCACTAGTGCTGGGTTCTGCAGCTGCTGGGCTAGATCCTGCAATGCTTGTCTTAGTATCAACTTCTCGTATACCATTGTTTATAGCTTTACTGAACGTAACAGAAACTTCATCTTTTGCTGGAGCGGCACTATCGGCGCTACCAGTACTTTGTGAGCTACCACATCCGACCATAGAAGCGGTTATAACAAGAATTAAAAACCACACATATAATTTTTTGTACAAAGCATCATCCCCCTATGCTGTTTCTTATTAATAAGTTATGGAATCTGTACTACATGTTTTTAGACGTACAAAAAATAAAAATGTTTCAAAACCTGTATTAATAAGTAAAAAATCATAAAAAAAATAGTATAAGCAATTCGCTTATACTATTTTTGGGGTGGGTAGTGGGATTCGAACCCACGACATCCAGAACCACAATCTGGCGCTCTAACCAGCTGAACTATATCCACCATGTAACAACCTGTCGTAAGACACATTTGATATTTTACGGCACAAAAGCATATTTGTCAATAGGTAAAAAGATTATTTATATTGTACAATATTTCCATAATAGGTTAAATTTATTGATTAATGCATTTTCTGATAGTATAATAAGGTTGCTAAGACTTATAATTTCTTATTCTAGTATAACATCTTTTTTCATTCCTCAATGTTTAATGTTTTATATGCTTAGCGATAAAATTCTTTCAGGAGGTAGTATCATGCAAGATAAAACACTTACTTGTAAAGATTGCAGTGCAACATTCACCTTTACTGTTGGAGAGCAGGAGTTTTACGTTGAAAAAGGCTTCACAAATGAGCCAGCAAGATGTCCCGATTGTAGAAAAGCTAAGAAGTCTTCTCAGAGAAGCTTTAATGGTGAATACAATAAAAGAGGATGATAAAACACACATCACTTTTCACACTGTAACAAGAACCCCTAGAAACTTCAAGTTCCAAGGGGTTACTGTTATATTAACATATTTATTTATTTGTAAATTTATATATTGTTATATGATGATACTCTTGATTTGCTTTTAAAACTGGTGAAGGAAAGTTCTTGTGTTTCATCGCATTTGGAAAATACTGAGTTTCTAAACATAGCCCAGATCTCTTCTTATACACTGCATTTTCTTTCCCGATTAACTTCTCACTTAAAAAATTACCCGAATAAAATTGAATACCTGGTTTTGTAGTAAATACTTGCATAACTCGTCCACTTTCAGGGTCATAAAGCTCTGTTGCCACTTCGTTAATATTTCCTTTTGTGTTTAGAACCCAGTTGTGGTCGTAGCCCTTGCCATTTGCGATTTGTTCATCCTCGCTATTTAAGCCATCAGCAAAACCCTTCATTTTTGTGAAGTCCATTACAGTATCTTTAACACTTCTAATTTCACCAGTTGGTATACATTCATCATTTACTGGCGTAAATTCATTAGCATTAATATATATCTGATGCTTTAGTACATCTCCAGAATTATGCCCCGAAAGGTTGAAGTAAGCATGATTTGTTAGATTTACCACAGTGTCTTTATCAGAAACCGCAGTATAGTCTATCTTTAGCTCATTTTCTTCTGATAAAGTGTACTCTACTTTAACATCTAGCTTCCCTGGATAATTTTCTTCTCCATCTGGACTTGTATGAGTAAGAATGAGTTTTGCTATTCCATCTTGATTTGAAGTCTTTGCCTTCCAAACGACGTTGTGAAGGCCTATCTTACCTCCATGTAGATGATTTCGCCCGTCGTTTTTTGCCAGCTCATATACCTTGCCATTGAGCTCAAATCTTGCGTCCTCTATTCTATTAGCATGTCTGCCTATTAACGCACCTATATATCCATCGTTTTCAATATATTTATCCAGCTGTATGTACCCGAGTGCAACATCTGCTATTTTGCCATCTTTGTCAGGTACAAGTATTGAAACAATGATTCCACCAAAATTAATGATATCTACAGATATATTTTTAGAATTTGTTAATGTAAAAATGTCTATTTTAGTGCCATTTGGCAATGTACCAAAGTAATTCTTTGTAATACTCAAGACTTTTTCCTCCTGTGTGTTTATTAAATTTATATATTACATAATAGTTCAACATTTGTTGTTTTGTAAACCATTTTAAATAAAAATAACGAAAATAAAAAGTTTGTCTTAAATTTTACTAAGTCTTACTCATTTATACCGCTTCCAACACACTGAATTGAGAATTATATAATTTATAATAATGTCCTTTCAATTCAAGTAGCTCTTCGTGTGTTCCCCTCTCTACAATAGATCCGCTATCTACGTACATTATACAATCTGCATTTTTTATTGTTGAAAGTCTATGCGCTATAATAAACGAGGTTCTTCCTTCAAGTAGGCTTTGTAGACCCGTTTGGAGTGCTAATTCTGTTTTTGTATCAATGCTTGAAGTAGCCTCATCAAGAATTAGTATTCTTGGATCTGCTAGTAAAGCCCTTGCAAAAGAAATCAGCTGCCTCTCGCCTATAGATAAGCGTGTTCCTCTCTCGTTTATTTCAGTATTATATCCATCTTGTAAATTAATAATAAAATCATGTGCACATACCGTTTTAGCAGCCATAATAGCATCTTCATCTGTAGCATTAGGCCTTGCATACTTTATATTGCTCATAACAGTTCCTGAGAATAGAAAGGTGTCCTGTAGCATTACACCCATCTGATTCCTTATGGAATCTAATAGAACATTTTTTATATTGATCCCATCTATTAATACTTCACCATCTTGGGCATCATAAAATCTACTCAAAAGGTTTATTATAGTACTCTTTCCTGCTCCAGTAGGTCCTACAAGTGCAATTGTGCTTCCAGTATCGACTTTAAAGTTAATATTATTAAGAATCGTATTGCCTTCATCATAGCTAAAGGTAACATTCCTGAACTCAACCCTACCTTCTATTACTGGCATACTGGATGCTCCTGGAAGGTTTGCAATATCAGGTTCTTCATCTATGGTCTCAAAAATTCGTTCCAAATATGCCATAGCATTTATCATTGCGTTATAGAAATTGCCCATACTGGTAATAGGTTGCCAAAATCTCCATATATAACTTACGAATGCAATCAAAACACCTACTGTTATACCCTTAATAAAGAATATACCAGCAAAATATAGCAGTATTACACCCGATGTAGATATTGAGTCTATAATTGGCCATAAAATGAAATTTGACTTGACGAATTTCATCCATGCTTTTCTGTATGAGTTACTTAGCTGGTGAAATATACCTTGATTTTGCTCCTCACGAGCAAATGACTGAGTAACCCTAACCCCACATATACTCTCGTGTATATAGGCATTTAAATTCGACTGTTTCATGCTCAATGCCTGCGTATTTCTACGCTGTACGTTTTTTATAAGCATTACGCATATGATCAAAGGCGGTAATCCTACTAAACTTATAAGGGTCAGCTTAACATTAATGAACAGCATAAACACAACTATACATACGAGCGTGAACATATCTGTAATAAAGTTTATGAATCCATTAGAAAGCAAATCACTCAGTGAATTCACATAGTTCACAACTCTAACTAATATTTTTCCATGAGGTCGGCTGTCATAGTAGGAAAACGGCAGTTTCTGAAGTTTGTAAAAAATATCTTCCCTTATTTTCTTAACAACATTATTGCCTATCTCTGACATCAATTTTACTCTTAATTTAAAACATATAGCATTAACTATTAGCGTAACTGCAAAAATCACAGATAAAACAATTAAACCTGCTACATCGTGTTGTTCTATCTTAAAGTCAATTGCATTTTGCACTAATAATGGACCCAAAAGATTTGCTACACTAGCAACCAACATTAGTATAACTGTTATTGCCATTGTGAATTTATAAGGCTTTAAATATTTGAGTAACCTTATTAAATCTTTCAATTTGAATTTAGTAACCAATTCTTCATCAACATCATATTTATTTCTAGCCATTACCCCACCTCCTTTTGTGAAATGCCATCAAAGTCTCCAAATTGGCATAGGTAAACGTTATAATAATAACCACGTTTATCGATTAATTGTTGATGTGTACCCTGCTCTATTATTTGTCCATTATTTAAAACAATTATTTGATCGGCATTTTTTACTGATGATATTCTATGAGCGATTATAAAAGTAGTTTTATTATTGTAAAAGGATTTTAAGGTCTTATGTATTTCAAACTCTGTCTCCATATCAACACTTGAGGTTGTATCATCCAATATTAGTATCGATGGGTCTTTTAGGATAGCTCTTGCTAGTGCAATTCTTTGTCTTTGTCCTCCAGATAAACCCACACCACGTTCACCTATTATTGTATCGTAGCCCTCCGGTAATGATGAAATAAATTTGTCTGCATCAGCCAAGCCCGCTGCCCATTTTACTGTTTCATAAGGGGCATCCGGAACACCATAGGCAATGTTTCCTTCAATTGTATCTGAAAACAGGAATACATCTTGCATTGCAACGGATATTTTTTCACGAAGTGTTCTCAGTTCTATATCCTTAACATTGACATTGTCTACTAATACTTCTCCCTCACAACAATCATAAAATCTGCATATAAGGTTTACCAGAGTTGATTTGCCTGAGCCTGTAGGACCTATTATTGCTATTGTCTGCCCTGGCTTTGCTTTAAGGCTGACATCTTTAAGTACCTCACCATTATCATATCCAAAGCTTACATTTTTGAATTCAACCACTCCAGCTATATCTTTTTCGTCTGGTTTTTCAGCATTATTTATTGCAGATTCTGTATCGAAGAACTCTCTAATCTTATCAGCTGATGCATTAAATCTTTGCACGTCATTTATTAACCCACCTGACATCTTCATAGGATTACCGATAGCCCATATAATTGAATTGAAGGTTACTAACTGTCCAATAGATATCTGGTCTTTTATAACTAAAACTCCACCTATTATTATAATCGTCAGAGAAAGTGTACCAGCAAGTGCATCTATTATTGGTAAGTATTTGGCCCAAACCTTAGCAGAATCTATGTTTTTCTGTCTATATGCATCATTTTCTTTATTAAATTTGTTAATCTCTATTTTTTCCGTTGCAAAAGCCTTAATTACCCTATTACCACTTATATTCTCCTGCACTACCGAGTTTAGCTTTGAAAACTGTGCTCTGACAGCAGAAAAAGTGGGTCTTACGTCGTGTGCAAGCTTAATAGCCGCCCATGCAAGAAACGGAACTACCAAAAGCAGTACTAAAGTGAATGTCCAATTTATAGTAAATAAAAGTACTATAGCAAAAATAAATATGGTAGCATTTTCAAACACCATATATATTACCCAGGCAACTAAGTGACGTACAGTTTCCATATCACCTGTCATTTTGGCCATAATATCTCCAGTTCTAGTGGTATCAAAAAACTTAAAATCAAGAGTTTGAAGCTTTTTGTACATGTCTTCCCTTATTTTCATAAAAGTGCCCTGAGATACTTTCTCAAAGCTAATTTGATATGTAAACCTAACAAAGGCTTTGGATACTGTTGCACCCAGCATAAGCCCACACAGAATGATTAACATATCCTTTTGTCCCTGTTTTATTACCTTGTCAACAATAATTCCAGATACATATGGTGCTACCATACTCAGAGCAGAGGATACTAAAACCAAAAAGAGACTAATCCCCATTCGCAGCTTGTATTTTTTTATAAAACCCCAAATCCATTTAAAATTGTCCATCATTCAATTCCTTCCCCAGATGTTTAACTTCTACTTAATTATAAAGGGTGGAGTTACTTATGAAATGGATATTCTTTACTTGGTGATGTATATTGTTATCCGATGTTAAGCTTTGCTTGTATTTTTCCTCTATAATCAGAATAATTACAACAACAATCTATGTTTTATATGATACTTGCAGTTTTGCTTGATATTTGCAGTAATAATTGGAATAAAAGATAGTTTATGATAATATAAAAGTATATTATATTTATTCATTTTAGCATCACTAAGCTTTGAACTACGTCTTAATATATTATAATAATAGGAGTGATTTTTGTGTGTAAGCCCGAAATATGTGCGGAGTGTTTTAATCCAACATTACTGTATGCTTTTAACAGTATGGTGAACAGTGAAAGTCTTCTAACTCATCACTCTCACGATTTTGCTGAAATTAAGATTGTATTGTCTGGATATTTTACATATATAATAGATGATACTCGTTATGAAGTTGGTAAGGGTAATATAATTATAATGAATCCAGGTGTCAAACATATAAAAATAATTCCTGAAGGAGTTCATGTTGAGGAATTTAATTATGCCTTGAACAATATTCAATTTAAAAATCTACCGGCTAATTTTTTAACTGAGCCTGCATTTCTACCAGTTTTTAACTTACCATTGTATCAACCTGAAATTTCAAAATGTATAACCGAAACTCTTACCGAGCAAGAAAAGAATGAGCCTTATTGTGATTTGCTAATCAAGTGCAGCATTATGAAGCTAACAGCGTTATTGTTTAGAGGAATGACAGTTAAGAAAGATGGAACTGAGAAGAATAGATTAAACTTAATAGGATCTGAAAAAACAAATATTGTAAATTCTATACTGCTATATTTAAGTCAAAACTATATGAAACAAATTTCACTATATAGAATTGCACACAATATGTATTTAAGTCCTGTTTATATATCGAAAATCTTTAAGGAAGAAACAGGTGAATCTCCAATCAATCACCTAATTCGTATACGTTTAACAAAGGCTCAAGAGATGCTTAACACAGGTGATGTGCCTATAAAAGTAATTGCTAGAAACGTAGGTTATGAAGATGCATATTATTTTAGTAAGCTTTACAAAAAATATTATGGAATACCACCTTCATTGGAAAAGTACAGTAATGGCTAAATCAGACTACATAAAATAGAAGCAGAAAGTCCAACAACAAGGACTAGGCTATCTGCTCCTATTTCTATATGAAAACACAATGCCAGGCTTATTAAAAGGTATGGATTCCTCACTAAAATTGGCTAATCTTGCCCACTTATCCCAAAGCAACATCTAGCATCATCATTATAGCAAAACCAATAATACAGCCTGCTGTAGCAAGATCGGTACTTTTGTGATTTCCGCTTTGTGCCTCTGGAATAAGCTCTTCAACAACAACAAAAATCATTGCACCTGCTGCAAACGCAAGTGCATACGGCAGTATAGGTTTTACGAACATAACTGCTGCTGCTCCAATCACCCCTGCAATTGGCTCAACTATGCCTGATGCTTGTCCATACAAAAAGCTCTTTTTTCTAGATAAGCCTTCTCTCCTCAAAGGAATTGAAACAGCAGCACCCTCAGGAAAGTTTTGTATCGCTATTCCCAGTGCGACAACAATTGCGGACATTATTGACATACCATTTATTCCATTTGCCACAGCTCCAAATGCTACACCCACAGCTAAGCCTTCAGGGATGTTATGTAAAGTAATCGAAAAAACTAATAGTATACTCCGCTTTAGATGAGTTGAAACACCTTCACTTTCGCCATCCTTCGAATTAAAATGCATATGTGGTATTAACTTATCAGCCAACCATAAAAATGTAGCACCACCCAAAAAGCCTATTGCTGCCACAAGCCACGCTGGTAATGACGAGCCTTCTGCCATTTCTATTGCTGGAGCCAAAAGTGACCAAAAGCTGGCAGCAATCATAACTCCTGCTGCAAATCCCAGCATAGTGTTAAGCACGCGCTGATTAATTTCCTTAAAAAAGAATACCAAAGCAGCTCCAAGTGCCGTAACTGCCCATGTCGTAAGCGTGGCTAGAAGTGCAAGTAATACTTGATTCTGACTATTTAACCAATCCATATATATTTACCACCATTCCAATTTATTCAAATTTATTTATTCCCTCATTTTATCACGCATAAACAACTTTTCAAAGATAACTACCTTTACTTTCCGAGTTTAACATTACTAGTCACAGCCGATGGTTTATGTACTACTATGAATGATGCTCGAAGCATCATTCATTTGATGTATAGTGCAACTAAAAATCACACTAAATCTATGCCCTCTATCTATCCTTAGCGATTATGGGTAAGGCCTATGTATATATACGAAATCCCCTGAACGCCTACAGTTAAGCGCAATGCCAAAAATTGGGGGGTTGTTTCATCGGTTAATCGATGTTAACATAATGTTCGTACCCCGTAGCTGATAAATTATTACGCTGAATATTCTTGGCAGAAGCATCATCGAAAAAACGCTGATTGATGAGCATGAAGAAAGAACGTAAAAATTAATCTTAACTAATTGGAGGTAATTATGAAAAAGAAATTATCAATTGTAATATCAAGTATTGCTGCATGTGCTATATTTGCATCACTTTTCGCTTTTAATGGCTTTGCCGCTGGCAGCCAAAAGGTTGAAATTCCAAAAGTCGAAAATACAGTTACGAGTGTAAATTCAGACGAAGGTATGGAGCAAGTAGATGTAACTAAGAATACACCCGTAGCAGCAACTGCACAAAACAAAGATCAGAATACTAAATCTGATTCAAAAGCTGCAAACGTAAATACAACAAGTAATAACAAAAATTCAAATGCTTTAGATTGCCCTAAAACAACAAAGGCAACACAAAGCGCAAATAATCAGCAAACTAATATCAAATCAGCGAACGTAATTCAAAACTTACAGAATGCCATAGACAAAGCAAACTGTAATAAATCTACTGCCAAGACTAGAAATTATTCAGCGCTACAACCAAAAATAGAAGCACTACTATCTAATTTGGGATTATCAGCAAATAAACCAACTAATAACACTTCAACTACAAAGCCTACTACAAGTAAGCCAAGTACTAGTACACCTACTACAAGCAAACCTACTACAAGTAAACCTGCTACAAGTACATCAACAACGGGGACTTACAGTGCTTTTCAAAAGAAGGTAGTTGAGCTAGTGAATGTAGAAAGATCCAAAAATGGTTTAAAGCCATTAACAATGAATACAGAATTAAGTAAGGTTGCAACACTTAAATCCCAAGATATGGCTAAATTAAATTACTTTGACCATACTTCACCAACTTATGGATCACCATTTGATATGATGAAAAAGTATGGTATCAGCTATAGAACTGCAGGAGAGAACATTGCAATGGGACAAACTACTCCAGAACAGGTTATGCAAGGCTGGATGAACTCCCCAGGACACAGAGCAAACATACTGAAATCTTCCTTTACACAAATCGGTGTCGGAGTTGCAAAGAATTCTAGCGGAAGATTATATTGGACACAACAGTTTATAGGATAGTTAAATTAAAACTAAATTATATATCAAAATGGTAAGTCAGATGTTTAAATCTGACTTACCATTTTTTTATTACAACTTTGATTCATGTTTTCGTATGCCTTTGATTCATCAATTATAGTTTATTTTGCATCGCTGTTTTCTATTTCTTTTCCTTTAATAAATCTCTAATTTCAGTAAGCATTTGCAGTTCAGCTGACGGAGTTGGCTCAATAGTCTTAACGACAACCTCTTCAACCTTTTTTCTTTTTAGCTTGGCGAGTAACTTTACCATACAGAATACAACAAATGCAATTATTATGAAATTAATAGTCTGTTGAATAAAAGTACCATAGTTAACTGTAACTGCTTCAACATCACCTAGCTTTTCTTGAAGAGTCCATTTGAAATCAGTAAAATTGATTCCACCTATCAGGTAACCAATAGCTGGCATAATAACCTGATTCACCAGTGAAGTAACAATAGCCGTAAACGCAGTACCAATAATTATACCGACAGCAAGGTCGATGACATTACCTCGAGAAATAAACTCTTTAAACTCAGAAATAAATTTTTTCATACCACACATCCTTTTTATGATATTTCAATATGTATATTACTATTTTAGTATAAACTAAATTTTATGGCTATACAATGTAATAAAAAAGCATCACCCATCTTAAATAGCTATGTATAGCCAATTTAAGATGGGTGAGTGCACCTATTGCCAAACTGTTTCCTATATTCTTATAAAATCAAAGCTCTGTTTTCCAAAGACCGTGGAGATTACAGAATGCATAAACTATAAGTTCTTTTTCAATTGGTTTATTGTAAACGAAGTTACACGGCTGACCTTCACAGTTTAGTACTACCTCATCTTCATTGCCAGTGTATATCTTTTTAACATCTAAACTGGGATATGCAAATTCAGCCTTAGGTTCCATTCCAGGTTTTAGATGTACAATCTCAACTTTCTCATCTGTAGCCAAAGCAATCCATTCAATAAAATGCTCTGCTGCCATCGGGTGATTTATTGACCCTACTGTTACTTTTATTTTCTCGCCTTCTTTTACTACAACAGGGACATGTTTCTCTTTGGAAGCGTCTGTAGCGTTTGCTACTAGCTTAGTCATCTCTTGACCACAACATGTTAAAATTCCACCACCAACTTTGATTGACTCAACTGTATTTCCACATTTCTCACATCTATAAAATAATATATCTTCCATATGCTCTCCTTTATTATAAATTGTTATTTTTTTATCAAATTTGTACTTATTATATACCCTCTCCTCTCTAGCTTGAAACAGCTTATTCCTTTTATGATTCTAAATCACGCAAAATTCCAGCGATTATGTAATTATTAAATGCACAAAACCATCAAAGCTTTTTAATCTTTGATGGTTTTGTTGGTTAGATTACTTATTCTCATTGTAACAGCTTTTATATGTCAACGATGTAAGCCATTTCTTCACTACTAACATTACCAACATAAACAAAATTGAGCTTAGCTTTTAATAGCTTATAGGCATTTTTCAAATCTTCAAGATCTGTCTTAGGCCTATCCATATGATATCCTGGGAAATATCGTGAAATATGCAGTACTATATCCTTGTTCACTGATGAAATAAAATCTCCTAGAGCATTAACTGTTTCGTAGCTGCTATTTTCACCTGAAATCAACAGCGTTGTAACCTCAATATGACACCCCAAACTATTGGCAAGCTTTATTGTAGCTTTCACAGGTTCCAGAGTCCCTAGACATATACTCCTATAGAACTCATCATCACCTTTTAAATCAATATTCATAGCATCTACATAAGGAAGTATCTGCCTTAATGGTTCTTCGCTAATATAGCCATTTGTCACAAGTACAATCTTACAAGCCTTATCTTTTTTCTTAATTTCTCTTGCAACATCATAAATATATTCAAACCAGATTGAGGGTTCATTATACGTAAAAGCTAAACCTATACTGTCCTCTTGCTTTAAAACAATATTAACCAAATCCTCAACAGATACATATTGACTTTCTGCCTTCTTCTGAGAGATAGAATGATTTTGGCAAAAGCTACACTTAAAATTACAGCCAAAAGTTCCAATTGATAAAATATTCTTATCGGGATAAAAATGATACAACGGTTTCTTTTTTACAGGGTCTAGCGATACAGATGTAATTTCTCCATAATTCACAGTAAATAGCTTTAATTGATTATCCTCTTCACAACATTCTCTAACACCACATATACCTCTTTGATTTTTTGAAATAAGGCAGTTATGAGGACATAGGCTACATCTCACTTTACCATCTTCAAGCTTAAAAAATAATGCTTCCCTTTTCATTCTTCGACCTCTTTATATCTCTCTACCTTAAATCTTTCGATCTCATACGGCTCACTCGAATTAATTCCTCCTTTTTGAAGAGCGATTGAAACCTGATCTTCCTTTGAATCTACACCTTCTAGGTTTGGAAGCAGCAGTCCTCTCTTCCTCCCATAAGTTACAATTACGCCGTAATTAATAGGATCCAATTCATCAAACCTGCATTTTTCAGCAGGGTATAACAAGTCAACAGAAATATCTGCTTCATACAATTCATGTTCTCTTAAAGGAGAAAATCTAGGATCATGAAAGGCTGCCGAGAGTGAATTATTCAATATTTCTTCTCCCACAGAAGCTGTAACTGCCTCAATTGTACCTATGCAGCCTCTGAGCTCCCCTCCAATTTTCAAGGATACAAATACACCTTTCTTATTGTTTAACAATTCTTTATCAAAAATATCGCTAGCTAATAAGGATTTTCCAGTTTTAAAATAATTTAATATATTACTTCTTGCAAGTTTAGTATAAGAATTACCTTCTTTTAATCTTTTCAAATGTTTTGCCCTACTTAGTCCCTTTAAATCACTATATATTGACTTTCCATCATTAACTATAAATTTCGCAGCACAATACCCTACTCCAAAAGGGCCTTCATAGCTCAGAATGTCCGCCTTTGCTTCCTTGCCATCAAGAGTACCTGCTAGAATATATATGGACCTGAGTCCACACTCTCCTGCTTCAGTAATCAAAGCTGAATCAAAACAAAACAGCTTAAAAAAATCCCCCTCCTTAAGAAGATTAACAAGCTGTGAGTCAAACTTTTTACCTGATGGGCTATATGAATATGGTCCGTCACTTGTCAGTCTATGTGAAAGATCACCAGATGCAATTATTACGGCCTTTGTGTTTGTTTGTTTACAAGCTTTTTCTATTACCATTCCAAAGGAATACAATTCAATTGGGGAAAGCATGCCATAGGTTATATGCACAATTTTATACTTTTCAATATCCTTAATAAAATATAAAGGCACTGCTGCCCCATGATCCAGCTCAAGAGTAATTCCATACTTTTTTGCATTGCTTTTGTTCAATGCAACAGCTGTAATATTTGATTTTTCAGCCTCTTCTATTATCTCATTAGTAAGTTTAGTATTTATGTTTAATTTTAAGCTTACTTCTTTAGCACCAAATTTACTAAAATCGCCTTCAAGTGTCTCTAAATTTATTAGAGCTACTGCATCTCCAAACACTGTTCCATGTGGTGTTACTATAATAATGGTGTCTATATCAAAATCTGATATTTCTTGTCCAATTTTATTACAGCTGTCTATGGTATTTTGTATTTCAACCTCTTTACCCTTCCCAATCTCAGGAATTATTATCGGTGGATGTGGCATTAAATAGTATCCATTCATGGACTACACCTCTTTTTCAATCCTTTATTAATTTTACTCAAATATTTTTCTAGACTTATATCATTGTTATTATAACATTTTACATTCTCACCTCAAATATACACATTACTTTTACCTCCTAAATTAAAATCTTTGCTAAAATCTTTAGGAGGATTAAAAACCCAGTTAAAACCTAAAGACCTCTTTGGTATATGAATGTCACCAGAACAGAATTGTACGTTGGTGAATATGATGATTATTGGGAGGGTTCTTTATGGTTACTTTTAAACTGAACGAGGATTTTTTGCTTGGGACAGCTACTGCGAGCGTACAAATTGAGGGTGGTGAAACCAAAAATACTTGGTATAATTGGTGTGAAGCCGGACATATTTCGGATAAAAGCAGCACTATTACTGCTTGTGATCACTGGAACAGGGTGGAAGCAGATACACAACTGCTAAAAAATTTGAACGTTCAGACACACAGAATGAGCCTTGAATGGAGTAGAATCGAACCCGAGGTAGGTCAATTTTCAAGTGAAGCTCTGAAACATTACAGAAACGAAATTCAATTGCTGTTGGATAATAACATTAAACCGCTGGTTACACTTCATCATTTTTCTGAACCACAGTGGTTTCAAGACATGGGTGGGTGGAGCAAATCCGATACTGCCGAATTATTTGTTGAGTTTGTTAGGTATGTGGTAGAAAACCTAGGAGATTTGGTCTGTGAATGGGTTACCTTCAATGAACCTAATGTGTATACAACTTTTGGCTATGAAATAGGAATTTTCCCACCAGGGATACGAAACTTAATTGAAGCTCAAAAAGTCAAAGCGGAGATTATTAAAATCCATGTAAAAGTTTATGATTTGATCCATACCATCAGAAGAGAAAGAGGCTTTAAGGGAAAAACAATGGTTGGAGCTGCCATCCACATACGTATTTTTGATGGAATCACCTTGGTAGCAAAAAGAATTGCTGCTGTTGCTGATTATTTTTTTAACGAATTATTTATGTCCGGGATTACAACTGGAACACTGAAGTTTCCTCTTCCCCGTAATGGGTATAAAAATAAAAAAGGAACATATGTAGACTTCCTCGGGATTAATTATTATACGAGAAATATAGTTGAATTTGCATTGGATCCGAGGATGTATTTTCACAAGTTAGTAAACGATAGAGGCCTAGAAAAGACAGATCTTGGCTGGGATATCTACCCTGAAGGAATCTATCAAGTGTGTAAAAAGTATTTTAAGAGGTATAAACTGCCTATTTACATTACTGAAAATGGGATTAGCGACCGACTCGATAACAAAAGACCTGAGTTTATTATCAGTCATCTCTCGTATCTTGCCAAAGCAATTGATGAAGGTATACCTGTGAAACGATACTATCATTGGACACTTATGGATAATTTTGAGTGGTTAGAAGGGCAAACGGCAAACTTTGGATTATTTCACTGTAACTTCGATACTCAGGAAAGGACAGCTAGGAACAGTGCAGCGTTATATGCCAAAATATGCAAAGAAAAAGAATGGAGATAAAATTGAATATACCCACTGCTCCAAAATACTATAAAAAAAATATATTACAACAAAACACTTTCCTCATATACATCAATCTCCAAATTTGTACCCTACACCCCAAACCGTCTTGATATAGGCTGGATTCTTCTTATCTTTTTCTATCTTGTCTCGAAGATTTCGAATATGTACCATAACTGTATTGTCAACCTCGAACTCTTCATCTTTCCATATTCGATTGTAAATACGGTCAATAGAAAATACAATACCTTTGTTTTCCCACAATAACTTCAAAATGGCAAATTCCGTTGGAGTTAATCTTGCCTCCTTGTCATCAAGCATAACTTTGTGGTTTTCAAGATATAACATTAACCCATTGAATTTTAGTATTCCGCCACTTCCAGCATTGGGATTCAATTCTTTAAATCTTCGCAGTTGCGCGCGGACCCTTGCCAGTAGTTCCACTGGATTAAAGGGTTTTGCTAGATAATCATCCGCTCCTGCCGACAAACCAAGCACCTTATCCATGTCCTGATCTTTGGCTGATAGCATAATTATCGGAAGATTTCTGCTATCGCGGATTTTCATGCACAGTTGAACACCATCCATCCCCGGCATCATTACATCGATAATTGCTAAATCAATCTTTTCTTGATCCAGCATTTCTATAGCTCTTTGCCCGTTTTCTACCTTTATTGCACGATAACCACTATTTTCAAGATAAATTCCTACTATATCCCGAATATCCTTTTCATCATCTACAATAAGTATTGTTCCAGTCTCCATACCTACCTCCTTAATCTGATGCTAAAAGAAATTTCACCCGCTACGTACTCAGCCCATATCTTTCCATCATGAAGTTCTACAATATTCTTTGCAATATTCAGTCCTATGCCATTCCCTTCTATTGCACTGTTTCTAGCCTTATCACCGCGATAGAATTTTTTGAATAGGTTTTCCAAATCTTCTTCTTTCATTTCACTACAGGTATTGTTTATTGTCAATAGAACACTGCTCTCTTCCATCACTAGACAAGCATGAATTTTGCCTTTTTCTGAGCAGTATTTCAAAGCGTTATTCATAAGGTTATTCACGACGCTTGTTATCTTCTCTAAATCGAGGGAAATCATCAATTTTTCTTCCTGAATGTCAGTTGTAACCGAAATTCCCATCTCTTCTGCCAGCAGTTCATATTCTAATACTATTTGTCTAAGCAGCCTTGAAAGATTCACCTCACTATGTTTGAGAGTCTCATCTCCGTTTCCTGTCTTAATCAGTTCAAATAGTTTCAATATCATTTCACGTAAAGCTTCCGCCTTTTCATAAACCGTTTCTAAGAAAGTATCATGTTCCTTTTCATCTTTGTACTGTTTATTTCGAAGAATATCAATATAACCAAGTATAATAGTTACCGGTGTTTTAAAATCATGCGATAGATTAGTTATTAACTCCTTGTTTACAAGAGCTTCTTTTCGTTCAGATTCAATCTTTCTCAGCAGGTTCTCTTCCATCTCATTGATACTGTCCGCCACCTGCATAAGCTCATCATTTCCGTTTAATACGACGTGATAGTTCAAATCACCTTTCGAAATCTTATCAACTGCACCACCCAGATACTCAATATATCGTATCTTTTTCCTTATACCCAGAAAAACTAGAATGAAGAATATCACAATTGCAAGTAGACCTGAGATCAGATAAATTACTTCATTTGAATAGGTTGTTTTCCCTTCTAACTTGGTATTCTGTAATATGTAGTGGACTTGATTATCTATAATCAAAGGATAGCAAGCAAAAAACTGTTCATCCTTTCTGTTATTTTTTACCTTTTCTCTCCATGCTCCCAAATCTATCTTTAGTGAAGGTACTGTGTTGCTAATACTTGATACAATAACGCTACCATCTTTGTCCACCAAGTAGACTTCGCCTTCCAGATTCGAAACCTTTTTCTGAAGAAACTTATTAAACCCATCCTCATTTTCATTTTTATAGAGATTATCAATAAAATTTAGAATTTCTTGGGATGCTTCCATTTTTGCATTATCATAGCTCACATGCTTCTGCTTAAAAATATCCAGTGATTGAAAGCTCAGAATACAGGCAGTGCAAAATGCACTTGATATAATTAAACATATAACCATCCATACAATTAGTTCCGAATAGATGCTCTTCTGAATTTTTCTAATTATTCTGCTATATTGAGAAATTATATTATTTATTCCCATATGTAACCTCTTTCTTTCATGCTATGTCTTTTACATCTGCCTAATTACAGCGTTTTCACTAATTTGGGCTCTAAATATTCTTAATTAATTGAATAAACACCTTAATGTATTCTTCGTAATTATCTATCGGAATTCTTTCATTTACTCCATGCCCATCTTCATCCTTTTCCTTAATGGACGGCGTAACTTTATATATGTTTTTCGTAATATTTTTATAATGCTTTGCATCCGTACCTCCGGTGATAAAATATGGAACACTAATACAATCCAAGAATACGTCCTTTAAGGACTGCTGTATTATGCGAAAAGAGTCTGTATCTGTAGGTGATGTCTCCGGTGCTTCATTAGAATATCCAACCTTTTCTATCTTAATTTTATCATTATCAATTATATCAGTAATTGTTTGTATTGTATCTTCAATTGTTTCACCAGGCATTAGTCTTAGGTTAATTAGCGAACTTGCCTCTTGCGGTATAACATTATCCTTAAAGCCTGCATTAAATACTGTGGCCACTTTGGTTGTTCTAATGGAACCATAGGTATCAGGAGAGCTTTCCATTATGTTTTGCAGAAGCCCTTTTGTCAGCCAAAGATTTGAATATATCGCTTTCATTGGAAAACTTACTTCTGCTGCTGCATACTCAAACATAGGACGCACGTAATCTAGTGTTCCATTAAACTGATATTCCTCCACCTTGGCTATTGCTGCACTTATTGAACCAATCGCCGTTTGCTTTGTAGGTGAAGCTGAATGTCCACCTTCCATGCTTGTTGAAATCTTTAAGGTCAAATAACCCTTCTCTGCCGTTCCAATCAATGCAACCTTGCCGTTTACTCCAGGAATACTCTTCTCTACGATTGCTCCACCTTCGTCAATAAGGCATTCTGCAGTAACACCCCGTTTTTCCAGTAGCTCTGCAATCTTTGCAGCTCCGTTTACCCCCAACACTTCTTCATCGTGTCCAAATGCCAAATAAATAGTCCTTTCCGGTTTATATCCATTCCCAATTAAATACTCAACTGATTCTAAAATACTAAACACCTGACATTTATTGTCCCTTGCACCTCGTCCCCATATTTTACCTTCTGCAATTGTGCCTGAGAACGGTTGGTATTTCCACTCGTCAAGTGTAGATTCTTCCACCCCGACAACATCCATATGTGCACATAAGATCAAAGGTTTTAAATCACTGTTCTTTCCTTCCCATGTATAAAGCAAACTGTTCTGATTAACTGTTTCTTTTTTAAGATTTACTTTCACGTTGGGATAGGTCTCAACAATAAATTGACGTAATTCTGAGAATTCATCATAATCAAATTCGTCAGAATCGGTATAAGAAATTGTATTAAATTGAAGTGCCTGTGATAAGTTTTTGCTAGCCTTGTTTATATCCAGCTTAATATCTAGATTTGTATTTTCTGTTCTCACTTGTTTTGACTCAACTGTGAATGTTTTAATTAGAATAACAGCTACAATAACAAGAATTATACCTACCGTTATTTTTAAAGCATTTTTTAAAATATTCATAAAAAATATCTCCTTTAGACTTATTTTATAACTTAATTCTAAAGGAGAAATGTGAATAACCAGCTGAGTAAAATCTTAAGATTTCTTAAGATTCACCATTCCATATGAATCTTTTTACTAATTTTTGGGAATTGGATTTTTGTTACCCACTGGATTTTCACAAAAATAAAGGGTTTCACGAATTATAAAATTCATGAAACCCTTTATTCTGTGGCATAACTTGTCTAATGACTATAATTTTGATACAATTTAGCAGATTATCTAAGGTATTTTAGATTTTAATTCTGCCAAATTGTATAGGATTTGAACTGTATCACATCAGTTGTGATGATTTGTCTAAGCTATGATTCTGACATAATTTATCATCAAAATTATGTATTTCAACACTGCTCTACTGTTCAGATAAATTAAAAAGGGCTATCGTTTACATCTGGCACCCATCTTATTTCACTTTGTCAGATGTAGGAGCTACAATAAAACCCCATTTGTTATTCTTGTAAACTGTAGCTGCTCCACTGGAAAAATCATATGCACGGTCAAATTCCAGAGGTATAACCTCTTTCCCGGTCTTATCTATGTACCCAAGCTTTATTTCCCTATATTCTGGTGAATATCTGCCAACTACAGCTAATCCGTCATTAAAACCATTTGCTAAATCATATATTGTACCTGTGACTTCTTTACCAACTTTATTTAAATAACCGTATTTTTGCTCAGGACCAAAGTTCTTTGCTACGATGAAAAAGCCGTTATGGTAACCTGAGGTTGCACTCGCTTCATATTTTAAAGGTACTATTACCTTTCCTGAGGTATTGATAAAACCAACTTCGTTATCACTCTTTCTCACCTCAGCATAGCCTTCAAAGAATTGATGCCCCCAGTAATTGCTTATGAGCTTGCCTTGAGCGTTAATATGTCCATACTTTCCATCTTTCATTGAAATGATTACACCTGCTAATCCATCAAAGAAATTATCTACATTTTCATATTTGAAAGGTACTATTACTTTTCCGGTTTTATCAATAACACCACATTTATCACCATTAGAAGCAAAAGTAACACCGTTTGAAAAATTACCTATAAGAGCATATTTTAATGGAATGATAAATTTCCCATTAGTATCCACAACGCCACACTTTCTGTTATTTTGAACCACCGCAAGTCCTTCATGGAACTCATATGTATAGTCGTATCGTGTTGGTACGATTTCTTTGCCTTTACTGTTTACAATACCATACCTTGGAAAACCCGTACCTTTTGCTACACGAGCAAAACCATTCACAAAATCTTCAGCATAATCATACACGATAGGTACAACAACTTTACCTGATTTATTGATATAACCGTACTTTTCGTTCTTTTTTACCTTCGCTAACCCTCCACAGAAATTAAAAGTAGCATCATAAATCAAAGGTACAACTACTTTACCTTTCTTATCGACAAAACCGTATTTTCCATCTTTACATACTGCTGCCAATCCTTCATAAAAGTATGATGCACTATCATAAATAGAAGGTACTGTTTCTTTCCCTGACATATCGATAAATCCATATTTTATTTTACCATCTATACGTTTAGTGACCCTTGCCATTCCCTCATTAAATGTGTAAACCCATTCATACTCCTCGCTAATCCACTTTACCGAATAAGACGCTTCAGCAACTACATTTTCTCCAAGTGAGGTACTAATAATTAAAACGATGAATAATGCTGCAAATATTTTTTTCATGTTCTTGTCCCCTTTTACTCCAAGTTATCTTACATATTCTAATTTTATGTTAACATAAATCTTTCTTCGACAAGAGGGAAATAAATCCTCTTTTTATCCAGAAATATTTTATGTTTCACTCCCCGACTTATATCCTCAAAAAAAATAGTATTCATGGTTCTAAGTGTCTATTGTAAAAAAACAGGTTGTAATTAAATTCCTTTGCCAATAATTTTTTAATATTCCTGATTTTCGAGTCTATAATATTTATCAGCGTAAAAATGAACAATATGATATGAAGAAAGCATCCATAACTTCTAATGAGCTAATAAAATACCGACATATCCGCTATTCCAAATTGCACACCCCGGTGCATTTATACCATATAATGGTTATTCTAATGATAAAATTTAGCATCCCAACACCCAATTTTCTCCCTAAATACAACAAAAGCCCCTGAAATCAGGAGCTTTACATTGTATCAATATTCGATTGATTACTTGGTGCGGATGACAGGACTTGAACCTGCACGGTCGCCCACTGGAACCTAAATCCAGCGCGTCTGCCAATTCCGCCACATCCGCACTACTAAAGCGTTTCACCTATCAATATTAAATTTTATTGATTTAGACCTACTGGACTATTCAAAATTTACAAGCAATAAATTCACTAATCCAGTGGGTTAATATTACCATACAAATCCTAATTTCTCAAGTTCTTAAAACCATACTCACCCAATAAAATCTAACTTATATTGGCTCTACTCATTATATCAATCAATTCATTCCAGTCATTTATTTCAAGACAATTTCTTTTGGGGATATATTTATTTGATTTCTCTATTGCACCTTTATACCAAACTGCTGAAATACCACAATCTGTCGCTCCATCTATATCAAAAACAGCGTTATCACCAACATACCAAACATCACAAGGGTCAAGATTTGCTTTACGAAGTGCAAGTTCAAATATTCGCTTATGAGGTTTTCTGAATATATACTCACTACTTGCAATTATAAATTCGAATTTATGTGACGGAATATATTTGTTTATATTTTCTTTGAGTATATCACCACTAAAGGATATGTTACTTAGTACACTTGTGCGTATTTGGGATTTATCAAGAAAATGAAGAAACTCAATAATGTTTTTTGTTGGCTCTGCGTCTGAAGCTGAGTTCTCAAATATTTGTTCCACTTCGTTTGCTGATTTTGTTAATTCAATTCCAAAATATTCATATATATAATTTTGAAAAATATGATTATGTACTTCTAAAACTGATTGTTTTTCAAACTCTACTCCATATCTGCCTAATTCCTTATTTAATTCATTAGCAAACACTTGTATTTCCTCAACAGAAATCTTATTTTGATTTTTGCTTGCTTCACGCAATACAGCTTCTGTTCCTTTCATTACATCAAAACATCTTTCATTAACAAGAGTTTGTCCATAATCAAAAATTATCATCTTTGGTTTATTCATATCATATCTCCCTGTTATGTAAATTATCAAAGACTGTCATATCAAGGCTTTCAAACTTCTAAAATCCAAATAAAACTCAAGTTTTATGTCCTTACTACACAAAGCCTATTTGACGAACAGTATATAAAGGTTGCGAATTATGTTTTTTCGTAGATTGTGATTATTTTCTACGTTAAGTGCATGAAGATTGTTTCCATTGTATTCAAGTCCCAAGGTGCTGGTTTTTCATCAACTTTAACAAACCCATATTTTTCATATAAGTTAATATGGTCACTTACAAGATAGACTTTTTCAAACTCTATTGTCTTTGCATGTTCCAGTGCTTTCTTTATTAATCGTTCACTTAGTCGGTAGCCTCGATATTCTTCCCCAACAAACATGTATCCAATATATGGCGTATACTCTACATCTGGAATACAATCGGTTTTTGCAAGTGTGCAGTATCCACAAATTTGTAAACCATCTGTTGCAACAAAAACTCTTTCCCAATCAGTAAATCCATTTTCTTTCATTTGCTTTGCAAGGAATATTCCAGCACTCCAAGAACAATCTTTCGCATAATCAATGACATGTCTCCACAAATCATCTCCATATTTTATTGCTTTAATATCCAATGTAATTCCCCCTCTAAAAATAAATCATCTTTACTTCGCATTTAAAACAACTGTGAAGATTTTTGCCCATAAAATTTAACTTTTATATCCATAATAAAACTTAAAAAATGCTGTTTGAATACTTATGTTTTATTTATCTCTGACAGTAAACAAAAAATTGAAAACGTCAGAGTATTGTACATATTGATAAAACATTCTTCCCCTTTATCTTGTTTTACTATTGCTTTATTTTAAAATCTTTCCTCATGAGTTTCTCATAGTATGAACTTACTGGTGTAAAATCTGAGATTAAGTTATTTTCCAAATATAATTCAAACAAGTTTTTGAGTTCCTTTAATGAATCAATATTTGTAATTTTATTACCATTTATCCATAATATTTCTAAGCTTGTTAGTCTACTTAATACATCTATATTGAAAATTTTATTATCGTGTAAACTCAGAACCCTCAAATTTGTGAGATTTCTTAACTCTTCTACGTTTGTAATTACATTACTATCTAACCATAATTCCTCTATGTTTGTAAGATTTTTAATTGCATCAAGTTTATTTACATTTGTATTATCTAGATATAACTTCTTTAAATTTTTAAGTTTTTCCAATGCATCTATTTTGATGATTTTGTTATTGCTTAGAGTTAAGTCTGACAATTTAGTAAGTCGTTTCAATGCATCTATTTTTGTAATATGGTTAGTATTTAAATATAAAACTTTTATATTTACAAGACCTTGCAATGCATCAATATTAACGATTTGATTGTCACCTAAACTTAAGTCTGTTAAATTTTTAAGACCTTTTAATGCACTAATATCGGAGATTTTGTTTCCTAATAACCATAATACCTTCAAATTAGTAAGAGACTCTAATGCATCAATATTAGTGATTTGGTTATAGCCTAAATTTAATTTCGTTAAATTTTTAAGACCTTTTAAGGCGTTGATGTTTGAGATTTTATTTCCGAATAACCATAACTCACTTAAATTTTTAAGCCCTCTTATTGCATCAATATTGTTTATTTGATTACCCTCAAGATTTAAAACTCTTAAATTTATAAAACTTTCTATCCCAGAAATGCTTTTAGTATTATATACTCTCAATTCTCTTATCTTTTCTACATCGCTTTTAAAAATTGCCCCAGTTGGTTTATTAGTTAAATTTCTTACTATTTGTTCAAAATTCTTATCTTGAAAAGTAATTATTACTGGATTTAGATTCTGATTAGTTTTAGTTTGTGCATGAACATAAGTTGTTTGAATAATGAAAAATAAGACTAACAAACAAATCAAAACACTTCTTACAGTTTTTTTATACAAAAAGTACACCTCCTCAAAGTTGCTTAAACAATTCAAATTGAAAATTTTCCTATAATATCATTATTAATTATATTTATATACCTCATCAAACTGACTACTGTCAGTGAACCTAATATCAATAAAACTCATTTTTAATGGGTTATTTGAATATCTAATAAACATATCTCTTACATGTCCTCATATATTGGCTCACCTTCAATGAAAGTAGACGACAGACCAAGTTTCATAAAGTAATTACACATCTTTTGACATGCAAACTTTTCAGTAGAGTAATGAGTTCCACCTAAAACATTTATATGGTTTATTTGTTCAAGTTCATGAACTTCTGAATAGCTTTCATTATTAACTGCAATGCCTGTAATAAGTGTATTTACATTGTTTTCTATCATTTCAGAAATTGTTTCTTTATTGTTGCCACCACCTGCTACAATAGCTATCCTTACGTCCTTTATATTGTTATCCCCATATAAATAAAGACTTGTTTTATGACCCAATACTTCTGTTAATTTATTATGTAATTCTTCTATACTTTCAAATCTGCTTCTCCCAATTACCCCACTTAATGCACCACAGTATTCTTTAAATGGCTTTTCAATTTTTAAATCTAACGCATCAGCTAAAGTTTTGCTTGTTGAGTATTCACTATAGTTATCCAAAGGTACATGTAATGTATATATGGATATTCTATTATCTCGAAACTTTTCAACTAATGTTTTATCCATCTGATAAAATGGTTTTGGTCTTCTAACATCCCAAATAGAAGGATGATGTAAGAATAACATGGCATCTGTTATTCCGTCATTAATGATTTTCGTCATTATTTCTTCAGTAGGAAACACAGCAGAGTAGACTTTATTAATTTCATTTGCAAAGTCGCATACCAAACCCATACTTCTTTCTTTAAAATTTACAGTAAGATATTCATCCAATTCACGCATGTACTTTGCCCAATTATCATTTAAACCTTTAGCGATGAAATCTCTTTCTAAATGATTAAACAAGTCTATAGACTTCATAAAACTCCTCCCCATACATATTAATAAACCCCTATGAAATGTCATTAAAATCTTTGTTTTAAAGACATACAACAAAATGCGATACTATAAAGAACAACTTGCAAGCATTATTCCCAGAACAACCGCAACAACATTTGATACTACTCCTGTGATAATAAGGGACTTACCTAACTCAATTGAGAAGGAAGCCACATCCCCTATAATGTGAATAGCTTAATAAACAGCTTTATTCTGCATCTTATCACGTATTAGTGGCATGTTAGCTTCAATTAAATATATAAATGAACCTTGTTCTGTTTTTATATCCTTGGGTTTTGAAGGTGTTGGAAGTTTTTCTTTTTCATCTTCCATATTATATAGATATAACTCCAAGGCTTCTTTTGCCATTTGTACTGACTCCTCCAGTGAGTCACCTTCAGTTATACATCCCTGTAAATCTGGAAATGCGATGCAGTAACCGCCCTCTTCACATGATTCGAATAAAGCAGGGTATATATAGCTACTCGTCATTAAATCAAGTCCTTTCATGATAATTAGTATCCCTTTATGACTTTATTATATATGTTTTTGATGATAAATAATATATACGTTGACCGGACTATTTGAAATTTTTAACAAGAAAAAGAACCCTGTCTTGTTGGCAAGGCTCTTAAATGTAGTTGTGTTTTATTTTTTAATCTTACCTACCCTCTTCTTATTGTCTATTAACCTGTTTAATGGGCTTGCAGTTTCATGGGCTTCTTGTAAATCAGTTCCAGATAAATTAACATACTTTTTACTCATATTCATATCTGAGTGTCCAAGAGTCTTCTGGAGTCCGAATGCATTACCTCCACCTCTTAAATATAGCAAAGCAAAAGAATGTCTTAAATCATATGGACTTATTTTAAAATCAAGTTCTTTACTGTATAGTTCTAATCTATCTCCCCATGAGCTTGTATTAAGCTTTGTACCCTCATTACTGTAAACACTGGTACGGTATCACACCAACTTGGATGCCTAACTTGAATTAAGTAATTAATAGCATCTGCTGTCTGACGTAATATCGGTAATGTTCTTGCTGTTCTTGTTTTAGCTATATCTGATGGAATTGTAACTATAAATCTTTTTAAATCAAAATCATTAATTGTAAGAGATATAGCTTCCTTTGGTCTGATTCCACAATCAAGTGTAAAGATTATCAACGAATGGTCACGCACCCCTGTAAAAGTATTACTGTCAGTAAGCTTTAATAATTTTGTTAAAATATCTTCGGGTACATCTACAATACGTTCCTGTGCCTTTCTTTTTTTCAATCCTTCAAGTGGATTTTCATTTAAATAACCTTCAGCTATAGACCATTCAAAAAATGCTTTTAGATAAACTTGTCTGAGATTGTACGTAGCAGGTTTGATATTATCTGACATGTACTCCATAATAGAATTTTTTATTATCTCAGTTTGCCATGAATTAGGAAACCTCTTAAAGAAGTAATAAACATGCCTTTCGTAATCATCGATTGTTGTAGTACTTCTTCCCTGTGCTTTCTTAAAAAGAAGAAACTCATTTAAAGCACCTTCCCATGTCTTAACTTTTTTCGATTAGATTTTCGTTACTCGTTTACCCATAATTATCTCTCCCTTTTCGTTATTTTGATAGGGAAAGCTTTATTAATTCCAAAAGGAGTCCAGTGTGTTATTTTAGACCCACTGGATTCATGCAAAAAAATAAAGGATTTCATGAAGTCCGAAGACCTCTGAAACCCTTTATTCTGTGGCATTACTTGGTGCGGATGACAGGACTTGAACCTGCACGGTCGCCCACTGGAACCTAAATCCAGCGCGTCTGCCAATTCCGCCACATCCGCACGAGCAGTTTTTATTATAATAACATTTTGATGTTTTGTCAACACTTAAATATTTAATAAAACGAAGCTAAACTCAATATGCTTTTATTTGCTAATGTGTCCTTAACCAAGCTACCAAATCGACGAGGCTAAAGTTATAGTGTAGTTATGACTTATCTAAACTAAGGCTACTTTATTAATTCTGAGGTAGAACTGATAAAACAGTCTGTCTTATCAGCTAAGTTTACCTCGTTAAAATATAATTTCTTACTACCATCTGTATTAAAAACAATTCTTATAACAGGTCTAGTTGGAAGATTTTTATTCAATTTTATTACTATACCTTTTTCACCGTTGTTGAGAATTACCCCAGTACCAATTGGGTATGGAGGTATTATTTTAGTAAAATGACATAATACATTAGAATCAAGTGATGCAACTGCGATAACTGTTAGGTAATCTATCGCTTGATTTGTACTGATTTTTTTACGGTATATTCTATCAGAAGTTAATGCGTCAAATATATCAGCTATCGCAACAATTCTAGAATAAATATGTATTTCATCTTTGGCTAATCCACTTGCGTATCCTTTTCCATCAAATCTCTCATGGTGACATAATGCAACCATAGCAGATACTTCACTAATTTGAGGCATTGTTTTTAAAATATTGTAACCTATTACTGAATGTTGTTTAATGATTTCATATTCTTCGTTAGTAAGAGCAGACTGTTTTTGGAGTATTTGAGGCGGAATCATAACTTTTCCAATATCGTGTAAAAGTGCACCGACGCCCAATTCCTTTAGCTCATTATAAGATAGTTCTAATTCAGCGCCAGTAATAATTGATAAAACGCATACATTAACACTATGTAAATAAGTATAATTATCATAGGATTTAATATCAGTTAAATTAACAATAATGTCGTCTAAAGATAAAATATCATCTATTATTTTGCTTACAACTGCCAGCATTTCTACAGAATAAAGCAAGTCTCCAGCACAATAAGAATTCATTGTACTTTTAACAAATTCAATAGCTTCAAGCCTTGTTTTTTCTTCAACCACATCACGTACAACTATATCCTTCGAAATATCATCTTCTATATATATTTCTGTGATACCTAGCTTATCTAGCCTATTAATATAAGATACTGTTAGCTCAGTACCTGCCTCCAACAGAGTTGTTGCGCCATTAAAGAGAATTGCTTTGCCAAGTATCATCCCAGCTTCACATTTTGAAACACCAATTATTCTCATATATTTCCTTTAATTAGTTATGACGTATGTGTTGTAACATTTCTGTTAAAGCTTAATAATATTAAACTCCATACATTAAATATCAATGTTATACATCAAAGTACATTAATCATCATAATTATACCTAAAATGCCAAAAAGTATCAACAATATATTTGTATTAAACTAGAAATTAATTTTTCTATTTTACAAAAATGTTATTTTTATATATACTTTATTTTGTCACAAGTTATAATTTTTTTAAATAGGAGTAATTACCCATATGTTTCCTATCATTATTGTTAGCTTAATTATAATATTGCTTTTATATATGAGAATAGAGCCATCGATTTTGAATAAAAGTATGATTAATTTTAGTACAAGCTCAATTGGTCTTAAAATAGTCCATCTTTCAGATATACATATAAATAGGCTTTATATTTCTCCTCGGAAACTTATAGCTTCGTTAAATCAAATTAACCCAGATATAGTCATCATGACTGGTGACTATATTGAAAAACAAACAAATATTCCAAAGTTCACTAACCTACTGAAAGAGATTACTAATCTTTATCCAGTTTATTTATCACTTGGAAATCACGATCATAAGACACTTAAACATAATAAGAAAAATATTGCTACCTTTATTAAAACTGTACAAGACACAGGCGCAACTGTACTTCTCAATTCAAACATAAAGATTGAAAAAAACAATAATTCTTACAATATAATCGGTATCGATGACTTGAAGCATGGTAATCCAGACCTAAAAAAAGCATTTCACGGCATCATGCCCTCTTTTAATAGCGGTTGCATAAATATTGCCTTCTCGCACAACCCCGATATAGTTCTTTCCCTTCCTAAAGAGAAAGTAGACTACTTCCTATGCGGGCACTTTCACGGTGGTCAAATATGGATGCCTTTCAATCTTGAATTTAGAATTATGAGACGGGAAAAACTTTCCAAAATGGGGTATACAAGAGGGTTACACAAGTTTAACGGTATAAACATGTATATAAACAGAGGATTAGGAAATGTTACCTTGCCGTTAAGATTCTTATCTATACCGGAAATCGCAGTTATTCAGCTACCATAACTTATTTTTAACATAGCTGGAGTCTTGCATTAAATTATAGGAAAATAGGTTTATAAGAAGAGAGGAATTGTAACCTTTAGAAAAGGATAATTAGAGTATTACAAAACAAGTTTAGTGATACTCTAATTACAATCTTTGCATTTGTAGTTATTATAGCAATGGCTTTATTACATCCAAAACGTTACTCTTCAAGGTTTCAAGTCTTTTCTGAGATAATTCTAGTGTCTTGTCTGATACCCCATAGTATATCTTGATTTTTGGCTCTGTGCCTGAAGGTCTAACGCAGAACCAAGAGCCATCCTCCATTTCGAAGTACAGGACATCAGATTCTGGCAATGCTATTTTTTCAGTTGTTCCATCAGCAATAATAAATCTGTCTGAGTTCTGATAATCTCTAATGGCTTTTACTTTCAAATTACCAAAGCTCTCATATTTTGCTTCACGCATAGTTGACATTGCTGCTTTGATTTTCATTACTCCATCTTTGCCTTCAAGTGTGAAAGAGTTTATTCCCTCAATAAAATATCCATACTTCTCAAATAAGTTTATCAAAGCATCATATAAAGAAATATCTTTTGCCTTGTAATACGCCGCCATTTCCGCTATCAGCATTGATGCAACTACTGCATCCTTATCTCTAACATCAGTGCCCGCCAAGTAGCCATAGCTCTCTTCAAAGCCAAACAAGTATTTCTGATTGCCTTGTTCATCTCTGAGCATTATTTGTTCACCAATGAATTTAAAGCCTGTAAGAACCTCAACTAGCTCAACACTATAATATTTTGCAATAACCTTTGAGAGTTCAGTAGTAACAATAGTTTTTACAACAAATCCATTGTCAGGTAGCTTGCCTGTTTCTTTTAGTGCAGATAAAATATATTCTAACAACAAGCAACCTGTTTGATTTCCAGTTAATGTAGTATATTCTCCATCATTCTTTTTAACCACTACACCAACTCTATCACTATCTGGGTCTGTGCCAATGATCAAGTCAACGTTATTCTCCGACGCAAGCTTAATAGCCAACTCAAAAGCAGATCTCTCTTCTGGATTTGGTGACTTAACAGTTGAAAATTGGGAATCTGGAAGTTCCTGTTCCTTAACTACTAAAACATTTTTAAAACCATTTTCAGATAATATCCTTCTAACCGGTTTATTACCAGCTCCATGTATTGGTGTGTAAACAATTTTAAAGCTATCTCCTACTTTTTCAGCAGCATCTTTATTAACACATAACGTCTTGAGCATTTCAATGTAGGCATCATCTATCTTGCTTCCAATAATCTCAAGTAAGCCCTTTGAAATTGCAGCTTCCTTAGATATTGTATTCACTTTAGTAATATCAGATATTTTATTTATTTCTTCAATAACGGTATTTGAGCCTTCTAGTGATAGCTGTCCGCCATCCTCTCCATAAACCTTATAACCATTGTATTGCTTTGGATTGTGGCTTGCAGTTACAACTATGCCTGCACCTGCTTTGAGATATCTGACAGCAAAGGACAGTTGTGGAGTTGGTCTTAATTCATCGAACAGATATGTTTTGATTCCATTAGCACAGAACACTTTTGCTGCCTCTAAGGAAAACTCAGGTGACATAAATCTTGGGTCATATGCAATTACAATCCCCTTATCCTGATGTCCAAGTTTATTAATATAATTTGCTAAGCCCTGTGATGCAACTCTTACAGTATATATATTAATACGATTGGTACCAGCACCGATAATACCCCTGAGGCCTCCAGTTCCAAATTCCAAGCTTTTGTAGAATCTATCTTCTACTTCCTTAGCATTATCTTTTATTGATAAAAGTTCATTTTTTGTATCTTGATCGAAATATTCATTTTCCAACCAAAAATTCAGTTTCGATAGGCTATCCATAGTTTTATTAGCAACCCCCTAAAAATTTCATTTGACTATTAGTATATCATAATAATTATCAATTTCAATGAACTCTTACAAAGTTCATGTAGTCTCAAATGCCATCTTTTAGTTATTTTTAATTATTTTAGTTGGTTTTAGCTGTTTTTAGTCATTTTTAGTGATCCTTGAGATGTCTAACAGTTGGATTTATTCCTTCTTTTAATTAAATTATTAAAGTGATGAAAGGTTCCGAATATTTCATTGATTAAATTTTGTTTGGTAAAAAAGTCCTTAGTATCATAAGAAACTCCTTTGACAGGTGTATAATTGTTTAAGCACCCACAGAACCAGATATATTTATCGAGCAATGTTTGAATTTCATCTGGAATGATGTTTTTCGATATATTTTCTGACAACAAAACATCTCCTATGACTAGCGAATTTGCTACAAAATTCGAACAGGTATAAGCTTTTTTGGCATAGAATTCCCATTTAAAGAGAACACCCAGTGCCTCCATGGAATTGTAAATATTCTCTTCTTCATCATCTTTAATATTGTATATGAAAAGTTTAATTTTACTGTACTGCTCTTCATTTACAGGAATTCTATATACTTTAATTTCTACTTTTTTATTACTTCCAAGTGATAACCTTTGTGGAAATTCTTTTACGAAACCTCCCACGAGTGGATTTGCTGCCCTGTAGCGAGCAAAAGAATACATCTCACTCCAGTCCTCAGTAAGACTTATTGAGGAATGGTTAAATGAACTCGATGTAAATAGTCTAACTATTTTTCCAATTAAAGTAGGCGTTGAAGATAATATTACATATACATTTTTCATATTACCAAATTCCTTTATTCTTTAGCATTATTATTAATTCATATCTTTTGATTATATTAGTGTATCACATAAGATTAAATTACATTCTTGTGTTACTAATTTGATAAAAACCGACAACAATCAATCCAATAATATAATATACTAGTATACTAAGAAATCCAAATAATGTATGAAATGATATATTGTAAATATGTTTTAGAGTATAGTATTAATTTAAAGTCATATTTTTCATTTAGAATAGACCGATTTTGAATAAGATCGTTGCGATTATTACAGTGACAAGTCCAGCAAGTCCTATTGCTAAACCGCTCATAGCACCTTCGGTTTCGCCTAGTTCAACTGCCTTCGTAGTACCCAAAGCATGTGCAGATGTACCAATAGCTATTCCCTTCGCGGTTTTATCAGTTATTCTGCATATTTTTAAAATCCACTGTCCAAAAACCGCACCAACTATTCCTGTAATTATGATGGAGGCAACTGTTACAGAAGGAATTCCTTTTATCTGGTTAGAAAGCTCGATTCCGAGTGGTGTAGTAATTGACTTTGGTATCAGAGAAGCAAGTAATTCTCTTGGAAGTCCAAAAGCCTTTGCCAGCGCCCATACACTAGTAATTGCAGTCATACATCCTATAATAACTCCACCAAGAATTGCAATATAATCCTTTTTTAACGAATTTATATTTTTATATAGTGGAACGGCTAAGATTACTGTTGCAGGTGTTAAAAACATCGAAATAAAATCCCCACCCTTTTTGTAATCGTCAAGAGGAATGTTCAAAGCCAGCAACGTACCTATTACTAACGCAATAGCAATCATCAGTGGGTTGAAAAAGGCTATTTTAGTTTTTTTATTAATAAAAATACCAATTTCATATGCAAGTATAGAAATAAGCAAAGCAAAAATTGGTGTGGCAAATAACTCTCTCATTAATTCTTTCCCCTTTAGGCACGGTTAAATAACACTCCCCATTTAAGGGGGTATTTTTAGTCAATACTTCGTTTTTTATTATTTAGCTGTTGCTTAATAAGCTGAACCGTCCAGCCTGTTACAATCATTACAAGGAAGGTGGTTATAAAGCATATAACCAGAATTGGCAATAGATTTTTCTTTAGTATTCCTACATATGCCAGTAAACCCACTCCAGCTGGAATAAAAAAGAACGCTAGATGATCTAGCAGAAACTTGCTAATTTCTGCTATCATTTCAAGCTTTATTATTCCTGAAATTAAACAAATAAAAAGCAATATCATACCAATGATACTGCCTGGGAGTGGAATATGTACCACCTTGCTCAATACTTCACCTGTGAAGCATACAATTAGTACAATTAAAAACTGCCTAAGTAATTTCATTGTCTCCCCCTAAGCTCAACAATCTTGTCCCTCAATGTCGCTGCTCGTTCAAATTGTAAATCGCTTGAAGCCTGTTTCATTTCTTTTTGAAGCTTGGTTATTAGTTTTTCAAGCTGCTCAAAAGTCATGAGATCTGTCTTTTCCTTGCCAGTATAATACTCTTCTTCTTCCTCTGCAGCCTTTGTTGCTTCAATACGGTCACGAACAGACTTCACAATAGTTGTTGGCACTATACCATGCTCTGTATTATAATCCATCTGTATTTGCCGTCTTCTATTTGTCTCACTCATAGCTCTATGCATGGAACCAGTTATATTATCAGCATACATTATAACCTTTCCCTCAGAATTTCGAGCTGCTCTTCCCATTGTCTGTATTAGTGAGGTTTCCGACCGTAGAAAGCCTTCCTTGTCTGCATCGAGTATTGCAACAAGCGTAACCTCTGGTAAGTCTAGGCCCTCTCTCAAAAGGTTAATTCCTATGAGTACATCAAATACACCTAATCGTAAGTCTCTTATTATCTCCATTCTCTCAAATGTAGCCACATCAGAATGCAGATACTTTACCTTTATATCAAGTTCTTTCATATAGTCTGTCAAATCCTCAGACATTTTCTTTGTTAGAGTTGTAACAAGTACCCTTTGGTGCTTTTCTGCTCTACTATTAATTTCACCAATCAAATCATCGATCTGGCCTTTGACTGGTCTTATAATAATCTCAGGATCAAGTAATCCAGTTGGTCTGATGATCTGCTCAACTATTTGAGTAGAATGCTCCCTTTCATAGACCGCTGGAGTTGCACTAACATAGACAACTTGATTAATTCGTTCTTCCCACTCACTAAATTTAAGTGGCCTATTATCAAATGCTGACGGCAGCCTAAAGCCATATTCAACTAATGATTCTTTTCTAGAACGATCTCCACTGTACATTGCTCCAACTTGAGAAACTGTAACATGAGACTCGTCAATAAAAAGAAGATAATCTTCAGGAAAGTAATCCATCAATGTAAATGGTGAGCTTCCAGATTCTCTGCCGCTAATATGCTTAGAGTAATTCTCTATGCCTTGACAGAAACCTATCTCAGACATCATCTCTAAATCATATCTGGTCCTTTGCTCCAACCTCTGTGCTTCGAGTAACTTTCCTTCCATTTTCAGCTGTTCGAGTCTTTCCTCTAATTCTTTTTCAATAGTAACCATAGCTCTTTCCATTTTGGGTCTGGTAGTTGCATAGTGAGAAGCAGGGAAAATAGCAATATGTGACCTAGTACCAATAATCTCACCAGTCAAATAATCAACCTCTGTCATTCGTTCAATTTCATCACCAAAGAACTCTACTCTAAGTACCTTTTCAGAACTATTAGCAGGAAAAATTTCTAGGACATCACCTCTAGCCCTAAACCGTCCTCTTCTGAAATCAATCTCATTTCTTTCATACTGTATGTCAACTAGTTTTCTTATTACTTCATCTCTATCCTTCAGCATACCCACTCTAAGAGAAAGCATCAAGTTAGTGTAGTCTTCAGGATCTCCTAACCCATATATACAAGAAACACTAGCAACTATAATAACGTCTCTTCGTTCAAAAAGAGCTGCAGTTGCAGAGTGACGCAATTTGTCTATTTCCTCATTAATAGAGGAATCCTTTTCTATAAAGGTATCTGTAGATACTATATAAGCCTCTGGTTGATAATAGTCATAATAACTGACGAAGTATTCCACTACATTGTTAGGGAAGAACTCTCTAAACTCGCTACAAAGTTGTGCAGCAAGTGTCTTATTATGAACCATAACAAGTGTAGGCTTTTGAACCTGCTCAATCACTTTGGCCATTGTATATGTTTTACCAGAACCAGTAACACCAATCAGAGTCTGATGCTTTTGTCCATCAACAATTCCCTTGCTAAGCTTGGCTATCGCAACAGGTTGGTCACCCTTAGGGCTATATTCAGAAACTACCTCAAATCTATTCATATCTTTTCCTTCACTATTTACTATTTGCTCTTTGCTCTTTGCTCTTTACTCTTTACTCTTTACTCTTTACTCTTTAATTTTTAATCTTTACTAATTGTAACATATTATCCGAGAATAACAAACATATGTTTGGCAATGTAGTACTTTTTATTGCCCCAAAAACATGTGCTCTATAAATATTTTTAGTCCTATGGAAATTAATAATATGCCGCCCACGATATCTGCTCTCTTACCTAATAGATTACCAAATCTTTTTGCAACCATAATAGCTATAGTGCAGCTGATAAAAGTAATTACGCTAATTATACTTATTGCGTAGAAAATGTTTACATTTAACGCCGAAAAGCTAACACCTACTGCAAGAGCATCTATACTTGTAGCTATTGCCTGTACCAGCAAAAGTTTGAATGTGAGTGAGAATAAGTCACAATCTGCCATAGTCTCTGCATGTATAGCCTCATATAACATCTTTCCACCAATTATTGTCAAAAGAATAAAAGCTATCCAGTGGTCAAATTGATTAATTACGTCTGCAAATACGCTAGCAGCATAATACCCTATTATGGGCATAATCCCTTGAAAAAGCGCGAACATTAGTGCCATCTTTAAAATATTCTTTATATTGATTTTTTTAATACATAAAGAGTTCGAAATTGACACTGCTGCAGCATCCATAGACAGTCCAATTGCCAATAATATTAGTTCTGTAATTGCCATATAATCTCATCCTTTTTAATTAAAGCAAATCAGCTTTGCTTATATTTTTAGCACTTAATAAGTAAAAACAGGTAATACATAAAAAACAGGGAACCATTTCACTTTACCTTGAAATGAGTCCCCGCTACGTAATTACTTTATGATTTTGGTACGAGTCCTATTTTCCTATAAACCTTTGAAAGAGTTTTTCTTGCCATATAAGCAGCTTTTTCGGAATTTTCTTTCAAAATGGAGTTTAAATAATCTTTATTTGAGGAGAACTCATTATATTTCTGTTGAATTGGCTTTAGTGTTTCTGCAACTGATTGCCCAACAGCTTCCTTTAAATCTCCATAAGACCTTCCGTCAAATTCCTTTTCTATATCACTGAAGCTCTTATTATTTACGGCTGAATAAATGCTAATTAAATTACTCACTCCTGGCTTATTTACTTCATCATAGCGAATTTCACGTTCAGAATCTGTAACAGCTCTCTTAAACTTACGTAGTATTGCATCCTCAGAGTCTAAAATGAATACATAGGAATTTTCATTTTCATCTGACTTTGACATCTTCTTATCTGGTTCCTGCAGGCTCATTATTTTTGCACCTATCTTAGGAATATATGCCTCAGGAATAGTAAACGTATCACCATATATGCCATTAAATCTCTCGGCTATGTCCCTAGTAATTTCAAGATGCTGCTTTTGATCTTGTCCTATTGGTACGAGATCCGCTTGATACAAAAGAATGTCAGCAGCCATAAGTACTGGATAAGTTAGCAATCCTGCATTTATATTGTCACCGTGCTTTTGTGATTTGTCCTTGAACTGGGTCATTCTATTTAATTCACCCATATATGTGTAACAGTTTAAGATCCAAGCCAACTCAGCATGTGCGCTGACATGTGATTGCAAAAACAATATACTTTTCTGAGGATCAAGTCCACAAGCCATATAAAGCGCCAATAAATTTAAGCTACGTTGTCTTAAATCTGCTGGTTTCTGCCGAACTGTGAGTGTATGAAGGTCAACCACGCAGTATAGGCACTCAAATTCATCCTGCATAGGGATCCAATTCTTTATTGCTCCGAGGTAATTACCTATAGTAAGATTCCCAGAAGGCTGAACACCACTAAAAATCCTCTTCTTCTGTTCTGTCTGTTCCATAAAAAAACACATCCTTAACCAAAATAATTTACTATAATACTCCACATAAATTTAGAAAACCTTTTTACAAATCAAACCATAATGTGAAATATCTTATCAATGATTTTATCATTATTATATTAAGAAAAACAAGGTATTTTGAATTTATATTCAAAATGTATCAATAACTATATGATTTCCAGTTTTTTATCTATTGCCACTAATACTTCCTCTACAATCCAAACTCTGTTTATTTAGAACCTTTTTCCTTTTTCAAATATGATATATAAACAACTAAAAAGCCTATTGCACCAATAAAATAGTAGATTCCTGTTTGGGTTTGCCCATAAAAATACTTTAGAGCCGATAAAACAAATAGAATTACAGTAAACAGCAAGTTGCCCAAACGCATTATTTTGTTCACATTCATCATATTAGTTATTCCTTTCACATATCTTCTTTACCGCTCTTCTCTGAAGTATGGTTCGCCCAAAGCCTTTGGAGCGCAATTTTCCTTTGATTTTTTCAAAGAAATCATAATAAGAACAATTATCGTAGCTAAATATGGCAGCATATCAAAAATACTCTGAGGTATTGGAACATGGCTTTGCAAGTATAAACCCAAAATACTCAAGCCTCCAAAGAAATATGACCCTATCAAAGCCTTGTACGGATTCCATGTAACGAATATTACAAGAGCCACAGCTATCCAACCTCTTCCCCCAGTAACACCGTCCTGCCAGGATGGAACAGTAACCATTGACATGTATGCTCCACCAAGACCTGCCAAAGCTCCTCCTATAAGGATATGAACATACTTGTATATCGAAACATTTATTCCTGCTGTATCTGCTGCTCCTGTATTTTCGCCAACAGTTCTGATATTAAGTCCTATTCTCGTTTTATAAAGATATATTCCCAGAATTATTGCTACAACATATCCCAAATACACTAAAATGTTTTGATTAAACAAGGCATCTCCTAGAACTGGAATGTCACCAAGCAAGGGTATTTTTATTGGCTTGAAACTGTTTCTTATAGAGTCTGAAAGTGATTTTCCAACCATGCTCTGCCCAACAAAGCTCGAGAATCCCGTACCAAATATTGTAAGAGAAAGACCAGAGACAATTTGATTTGCCCTAAGGGTTATTGTCAAGAAAGCAAAAATTAAAGCTCCACAGCCCCCTGCAATCATTCCCGCAAGTATACCTAATATAGGATTACCCGTCGAAATTGCAGTACTAAACCCTATAACTGCTCCCATTAGCATCATACCCTCAACACCAAGGTTTAATTGTCCTACTTTCTCGGTAATTATTTCGCCCAGCGTAGCAAATAGTAAAGGAGTTCCTGCTGTTACTGCACCTGTTAAAACAAAAGTTAAAACACTAATAAAATCCATTTAAGCAGCCTCCTTTTTATTTGTTGAGTCTATCTTTTGATTACGCATCAACCTGTATTGAATGAAAAATTCACTGCCCAATACAAAGAACAAAATCATACCCTGTATTAGCTGTGCAACTGATGCGTGAATACTAAATGCTGTCTGAATAAAAGTACCGCCCTGTTGCAGAACAGCAAACAGGAAGCATACAATAACAATAACTGGAGCACTTAATCCAGCCAACCATGTTGTAATAATTGCTGTGAAGCCCACTCCATTAGCAACTTGATAGTTCAAGGTGTGATTTACACCTGAAACCTGAAACATTCCAGCCATTCCACAAAGTGCACCGCTTAAAAGTAAGGAAGATAAAATTATCTTTTTCACATTCATTCCGGCATATCTTGCAGTGTTTTCGCTTTCTCCAATTACCTGTATTTCATAACCACGCTTAGTTTTATTAATAAAAATATAAACTAGGACAACTACTGCTATTGCAATAATCCACCCTATGTGTATTCCAAAAACTTCAGGCAATGCAGCATTATCTGTAAACAGTGCAATCTTGCCAGCACCCAATGCTTTTGGATCTTTCCACGGACCATACTGAACATAAACAATTAATTTCAGAGCAATATAGTTCATCATAAGGGTAAACAATGTTTCGTTTGTACCAAACTTAGCCTTGAAAAAGGCAGGTATAAGCGCCCAAATTCCACCAGCAATCATAGAGGCACCAAACATTAGTGGCAACAATACCCATATTGGTAGATTGGACCAATACAGTGCAAAATAACTAGCAGCAAATGCTCCCATTATTATTTGTCCCTCAGCACCAATATTCCAAAACTTCATTCTAAACGCCACAGATATTCCTAGTGAAGTAACAATAAGAGGAATAGCCTGTATAATTGCCTCCCTGAATCTATACATTGAGCCAAAGGATCCATCTAGCATCGACATATATACCTGCAATGGATTAAAACCTAAAAAGAAGATAAATATTCCAGTGGTCAGAAGAGCTCCCAATATCGCAATCAATCTAAATGACACTGATTGTCTCTTTGTTAAATCAGTTCTCTTAACAACTCTAAACATTACGCTCCCACCCCCATAACAGTACTTATATCTTGACCTGCCATCATTAGACCTAATTGTTCTTTATTTACCTTGTTTGCTTCTACAATACCCATTATTTTGCCGTTACATATGACCATAATTCTGTCACATAATTCTATCAGTACATCTAGGTCTTCACCAATATATAAAATTCCTACACCCTTTGCCTTTTGTTCATTTAATAGATCATAAATTGTATATGATGCATTAATATCAAGTCCTCTTACAGGATAAGCAGTAATTAACAAATGTGGATTTGACTCGATTTCACGACCTAATAAAACCTTCTGAATATTCCCTCCAGATAATTGTCTAACTGGATGATAAACTCCTGGAGTATTAATTTCTAATTTATTTATAAGCTTTTGAGATAATTTTTTTGCAGACAACTTTTCTATAAAAATACCTTTTTGGTTTTGATATTCTTTTAGGATCATATTATCAACCATGCCCATAGAAGCAACCAATCCCATACCCAATCTGTCCTCTGGTATGAAGCTCATGCTTATTCCCATTTTGATTATGTCACGAGGATTTTTACCTACGATATTTTCTTCTTTATATTCAATTTTACCAGATGTGACAGGATATAAGCCAGCAATAGCTTCACACAATTCTTTTTGTCCGCTCCCAGCAACACCCGCAACGCCTAGAATTTCTCCGGTTGCCAGCTTGAAGCTGACATTATCAAGTGACTTTACCTTTTCGTCATCTAATACAGTCAAATTTTCTATATTTAAAATTGCTTTGTTGTTTTTTCTTTCAATTCTGTTAATTGATAAATCAACAGCTCGTCCAACCATTAAATTGGTCAGTTCGCTGGCATTAGTATCTTCCTTATTAACAGTACCAACTGTTTCACCTTTTCGTAAAACTGTAATCTTGTCTGATATTTCCATTACTTCATTAAGTTTATGTGTAATTATAATTATTGAGCAGCCCGACTGCTTCATTTTTCTAAGAATTTTAAAAAGACTTTCAGATTCTTGAGGTGTCAGAACCGCTGTTGGTTCATCAAGAATAAGTATTTGAGCTCCCCGGTATATTACTTTTAATATTTCAACTGTCTGCTTTTCTCCAACTGACATATTATATATCTTCTTATCTGGATCTACCACTAATCCATACTTTTCAGAAATTTCACGGATTTTCTGTGAAAGCTTTTTACTACCCACAAAGAATTTACCCTTTTGACCCGCAATAATATTCTCCTTCGCTGTCAAGACTTCAACTAGTCTAAAATGCTGGTGAATCATGCCTATTCCAATAGACATTGAGTCCTTGGGCGTTTTGAAGGAGACCTGTTTTCCTTTAATATAAATAGCTCCACTGTCCGGAGTGTATATCCCCGAAAGCATGTTCATTAAGGTACTTTTTCCAGATCCGTTTTCTCCTAAAAGAGCATGTATCTCACCTTTATTTACCTCTAAACAAACATTATTGTTTGCAACAACGGGTCCAAAGGTTTTTGTTAAATTTTCAATTTTGATATACACTTCATTATTCACAGCATCACCTTTTTTAAAATATTTATTTTACCTAATAACATTTTGCAAGTATACAACTATATTTAATTATTCATTTATAAAGAAGACTTAGTTCAGATGGAGTTTTGTTCCAGCTGAACTTTAGTCGCCCTTATTTCGAAACTTGGCGTTACTTATCTCCTGCATTTTGGAGTGGGAAATTAGTAACGCCGTTTGAGATAAACTTGATTAGCAGTAGTTGTAACCTCATTTTATTCAGAGAATACAACTACTGCTAAATGACATACCTTAATAAATTATAATAATAGATTTCATACAATTAAAATCTATTCTTTTGGTATTTCACCATTTACGCCTTCAACAAACCACTTGCATTCTGATTGTTCTTTATCAGTCATTGTAGCACCCTCAGCAATTTTAACTGCTCCTGTTTGATCCTTTATTGGTCCAGCAAATACATCTAATGAACCGTCAAGAATCTTTGCTTTAGCTGCTTCAATCTTTTCTTTTGTACCTGGAGCTACATTATCAGTAAGTGGTGCTATGTCAATAAGTCCATCCTTCATAGTTCCCATATAGTTTTCAGCCTTCCAGGTTCCAGCTTGTATCTTTTCAATCTGGTCTACATAGTATACGCCCCAGTTCCATATAGCTGCTGTCAAATATGCTTTTGGAGCTGCTTTACTGCTGTCAGAGTTGTATCCTATTGCGAAAACTCCCTTTTCTTCAGCTGCAATTTGAGGTGCTGTTGTATCTTGATGTTGTGCTATTACGTCATTTCCTTCATCAAGCAATGCTGTTGCAGCCTGCTTTTCAATCTGTGCATCGTTCCAAGTCCCTGTCCATTTAACATTTACAACTGCATCTGGGTTTACTGAACGAACACCCAAGGTAAATGCATCAATGCCTCTGATAACTTCAGGAATTGGCATTGCCGCAGCATAGCCAATCTTGTTGGTCTTTGTTTTTAAACCAGCAGCGATACCTGTAAGATATCTAGCTTGCTCAATTTTACCAAAGTAGTTTACAAAGTTCGTTTCATTTGACATGTAACCTGAGCAGTGGAAAAACTTAACATTTGGGTTTTCTTTAGCAACATTATTAACAAATTCCATGTAGCCAAAGCTTGTAGCAAATATTGCTTTACAACCTTGATCAATCAAATTCTTCATAGCCTTTTCAACTTCAGCTGTTTCTGGAATACTTTCAACCTTAACAGTGGTAACGCCTTTGTCCTTTAACTTATTTTCTGCATATAGACGTCCTAAGTCGTGGGCAAATGAATATCCTGCGTCTCCAGTAGTTCCAATAAAAATAAATCCTACTTTCAGTCCTTCTGTTTTTGTTGCACTGTCTTTTGGTGCACCACAGCCAGCTAGTGCAACTGTAAACATTACAACAGCTAGCATTAATGCTAATAATTTCTTCATTTTGTAATCCCCCTAGTTTATATTTGATATATTATTATGTCCTGTTACCAGGAAACACATTAAACATAACGAAACCAACAATACTAGTTATTAACTCAATATTTTTTTACCCATTAGTTTCTAATCAGCGAAGCTAATTACACCATCGTGCATACGGCTAACAATTGCCAATGACTTCAGATTGATGCCACTCTCTCTTAGAAGCTTTCCACCATCTTGAAAGCCTTTTTCAATCGCAATACCAACACCACCAAGCCTTGCACCAGCTTGTTCAACAATTTCAGCAAGACCCAATGCAGCCTTACCATTGGCAAGGAAGTCATCAATTATTAAAACTGTGTCATTTGAATTAACATAATTTTTAGAAACTCGTATTGTGTAAGTCTTCCCTTTTGTGAAGGAAAAAACCTCACTGAGATAAGCGTCAGAATCAAGATTCTTTGCTTCTGATTTCTTTGCAAAGACAACTGGAACATTAAAATATTGCGCAGCAATACATGCTATTCCAATGCCTGAGGATTCAATTGTGAGAATTTTTGTGATTTCTTTGTCAGCAAACAATTTGTAAAATTCTTTGCCCATTTCATTGAAGAGTTGTACATCCATTTGATGATTCAAAAATGAATCAACCTTTAATATATCATTTCCTATTACTTTTCCATCTTTTATTATTCTCTGCTTTAAGAGCTCCATCTTATCCTCCAAGAAATACGTCATAAAAAATACAACTGTCAACCTATAATATAAATTTAATAGGCTGTAGTTTAAATTAAAAAGCTCCCAATCATTGATTGGGAGCTCTAATCTTACGACAAAATAGTACAATGTCAAGATGAACACCCGTAGCAAAGCCATTTAAGGCGGCTTCGTAGAAACTGTCGGACCATATCTCCGAGAATATACGGGATATTTTTTAATAAGCAGTTGCGTTACTAAAAAATATCATTATTTAATTTTTAAGTTACAAAAAATCGAAATATAAATTTGAAAAGCTATTGTATTCGACAAAGTTATTTTATATTAGACTATAAAAAAAATCAAGATAAATAATGAACATTTTTAAGAAATGTCATAAAAAAGTTCGCTAGTTTTCATATCACTCTCAGTTAATGGCAATGATGTTTACTCAATAATGGCATATGAATGTGAAAAATTGCAACAATTATTCGAAATATAACGTTAAACAATGAAATATTGATATCGGCTGTATCCTGAAAATTCAATATTTGCTAATATTATTTACTAAATCAATTACCATTTACATATTTCCATAATTAATGTATAATAATTTATTTGTGAAGACATTTTTTTGGTCGCTATGCGGCTTATGGAGGTTAATGATGAAAATTTTTAAGTATGATGTTGCAATAATTGGTTGTGGTATATCAGGTATATTTGCAGGCTATGAGTTAACAAAACAGAATCCTCAACTAAAGGTTGTAATAATAGAACAAGGAAATGATATTTTTAATCGACACTGTCCGATTATCGCCAACAAAATCAAAGATTGCGTTCGTTGCAAAAACTGTGATATTATGCGGGGATTTGGTGGTGCTGGTGCATTTTCAGATGGTAAATTTAATTTTACTACTGAGTTTGGTGGCTGGCTAAATGATTATCTTAGCGACAATGAAGTTATGGATTTGATTAATTATGTTGACAGTATCAACGTTGAATTTGGAGCAACTCAAGAGAGGTATTCCACCTATACCGATGCAGCTAAAGCTATCGAAAAGAGAGCTCTTGAAAACGATCTTCATTTATTGCAGGCCTCTGTAAAACATCTTGGAACAGAGAATAATTTAGAAATATTGAAACGTTTATATAACCATTTATTAGAACTTTTAGAAATTAAGTTTAATTCTCACGTCTTAAACATTAATCCTTCAGATGATGGGTATTCGATTGAACTTCAAAATGGAGAAGCTATAGATTGTAAGTATCTTATTGTTGCACCTGGTAGGTCTGGTGCCGAATGGTTCTCTAAGCAATGCAAGCAGTTAAAGCTTGATTTAATAAACAACCAGGTTGATATCGGTGTTAGAGTTGAGGTGCCAGCCAAGGTGTTTGAGCATATTACGGATGTAGTTTATGAGTCAAAGCTAGTATATAGAACAAAGCAATATGGTGATTTGGTTCGTACTTTTTGCATGAATCCCTATGGACATGTTGTTTCTGAGAACGTTGATGGAATAGTAACTGTAAATGGTCATAGCTATACTGACCCAAACCTTAGAAGTGAAAACACCAACTTTGCACTTCTAGTTAGCAATAGATTTACTGAACCTTTTAACGAACCATATCAGTATGGCAAGAGGATTGCATCTCTATCCAATATGCTTGGTGGTGGTGTACTAGTACAAAGGTTTGGAGACTTGATAAAGGGTGCCAGAACAAATGCTCACAGACTGAGCCAGAGCTTCATACATCCTACATTAAATGCTACTCCAGGCGACTTGAGTCTTGTATTGACCAAGAGACATCTGGACAATGTTATTGAAATGATTTATGCTTTGGACAAAATAGCTCCGGGTACTGCAAACTATGATACTCTATTGTATGGTGTTGAGGTTAAATTTTATAGTTCAAGACTTCAATTAACTAACGAGCTTGAAACAAAGTTACCAAATATGTTCGCTATTGGTGATGGAGCTGGTATAACAAGAGGCCTTTCCCAAGCAAGTGCAAGTGGTGTACTTGTTGCAAGAACTATATCGAAAAGAATTAATAAATTATAAGAATATACAAATTCTAAAACACCCCAAACTGTTTTATACAGTTTGGGGTGTTTTAGTTCTAGCGATATATTGTATCTGATATTAGTTTTGCAACCTTTTACTTCATGCCTTAAAGAATTTGCCTTACTTAAACCTTATCAGGTTCAGGATACTCTACTCCAAAAGTTTCTACTGTAACCTTTTTCATAACTTGAGCATCATTTGGCTTATCACTGCGATCCCTCTTTACACTAACTATTCTGTCTGCCTCTTCTATTCCTTCAATTACTTTTCCAAACGCTGCATATTCTCCATCAAGATGAGGAGATTTTGCAACCATCAGAAAGAATTGTGAGCCTGCAGAGTTTGGAGCCATAGTTCTAGCCATAGACAAAACGCCCTTGTCATGCTTTAAATCATTCTTAAAGCCATTGCTAGAGAACTCTCCTTTAATGCTATAATTTGGGCCTCCCATGCCTGATCCATCTGGATCTCCACCCTGTATCATAAATCCTGGTATAACTCTATGAAATATAACTCCATCATAGAAACCTTTGTTTATAAGTGAAATAAAGTTATTCACAGTGTTTGGTGCTATCTCTGGGTAAAGCTCAGCTTTCATAACATTACCATTTTCCATTTCAATGGATACTATTGGATTTTGATTCATAATAAACATTCCTTCCAATTTATAATTTATTTGACTAGTATTATTTTATAGTCTTAGTCTAGGATGTCAAGTATATTCAAAATATGATATACTTTTTTTATATACTAAACAGATAGAAAACTTTACTTCGGGGTAGCTTATGAAAAAAATATTCTCCAGACTCAATCAGCTGGATATCACATCAAAAAATGCATTGTTTTTTACTTTAGAAGGTGCAGTTGGAGCAATAATACTAAATATGGCAAATCCGTTCTTCTCTATGTTTGCTCGGCGTATGGGTGCAAATGATTATCAAATAGGATTAATATCCTCTCTTCCTGCGCTTATTGGTATTCTAGCACTAATTCCTGGTAGCATATTAGTCGATAAAAGCCAAAACAAAAAGAGAATAGTGTCATTTCTGATACTGTTATTCGGAATAATGTATCCGCTTGCTGCTTTTACACCACTTTTCGGTAACTATAAAGTGACTATATTTATAACTATTATTGCGCTAATGAACTGGCCTTTTTCTGTTTTCAACATATCCTGGCAATCATTCTTTTCAGATGTGATGGTCTCAAGGTTTAATTCAGCATTTACAAAAAGGACTCATGTTGCAACCATTGTAGGAACTACAACAGCATTAACTGCTGGTTTGTTACTGTCATATATCCCCAGAAATAATGACGAGAGAATTATTATGTATCAGCTCTTCTTCTTTTTCTCGTTTATCTTGGCTATAATTCAGAGTTGGTTGCTTAGAAGGGTATCTTCTCCGCCCATTTCTAAAGATACTTCTGCTACGTCAAGTAACCTAAACTTGATAAAAGAATGTCTGAACAATCTTGTGATATACAAGGAATTTAGAGTTTTCATTATTTTAGCATTCATTTTTCACGTATCCTGGCACATGGGTTGGCCTTTATTTTTCCTTTACCAGGTTGATGTTGTTGGCATAAATGAAGCCTGGATGAGTTATGTAAATGTAGGCATTGGCTTTGCTGGAATAATGACTTATTCGCTATGGGGAAAAGCTATTGAAAAGAAAGGCGCACGACTAATTCTGATTGTTGGTACCTTTGGTTTAGCTGTAAATGCCTTAACTGTAATACTTGTTAATACAAGGTATATGCTTCTCATACAAGGTACTATTACAGGCTTGACCTTTTCAGCTTTTACACTTGCAATTTTTGAAAACTTAATTGAGGTTGTACCTCAGAAGAATAAAACAATTAATATCGCTATGTATACAACTTTAATTAATATCTCTCAGTTTGTATCTCCATTGGTAGGTGTTTGGATTTATAAGCGAACCTCTATACGTTTTGCTTTGGCCTTTGTAGGTATTTTTAGGTTATGTACTTGTGCATTATTTGCTATTAGATATTTAAAAAGTAGGGATAAAGGTAAAGTTAAGCTTCATGCTAGCTAGAAGCTACGGTAACTCATATTTTACTGAGACCCATCTAATGTATTTACATGAGATAGGTCTCCTTCAAGGATTATAGTTGCAACTTTATTCTCCAACACTTTCCCCTAGTTATTCCAACTCTAGACTTAATTGTGTATTTAGCTTATCTGCTTCCTTCATATAGCAACCAATTGCAGGTATATTCTTCGGCCTATAATATTTCACATCAGAAAGTGGAAGTTCTGTCAAAGTTTTTATACGTATTAGTGTACTACCTTTTTTGGAGAGTAGCACCTGTACCCCTTGTGAAGCTCTTGTTGTTTTTGAGCCAATTCCCTCAGTATTAAATACTAATACTTTTTTAATACTACTTTGAGCAGCTAATTCAAGGTCCTCTGTGATAAACATCATTCGTACTAGTGGAGAACCATTATAATAAGCATTGGCAAGCTTTTTTCTGTTTGTCTTTGTTGCATAACTTGATAGGTCTATTTTCGCTCCCTTTCCATTCTCATAGAAAAACAGCATATAGCCCTCATAATTATCAGTAGCTGTAATATATAGTATCTTTTCATCGTTATCTAGTCCTAATAAGTTTGTGAGATATTCTCCCAAACTGCTGGCTTTACAATCTGGAATGTCATATATTTTCATCTTATACACATTAAACTGGTTTGAAAACAGTAATAATTCAGCCTTATTATGTGTCTCTACCTCTTGAGCTATAATATCCTCGTCCTTCAGCTTATGGTCTGGGTTTGCCCTTAAAGAGGTAAGTGCAATCTTCTTGAGGTAATTATGCTCTGTAAGGAATATCTTTAAATTATAATCCTCAATCAGATTCTCAGTAGTTATTTCCTCAATATGCTCTTCTCTAATTATTTCTGTGCGTCTAGGTTGCCCATACTTTTTTGTAACTTCCTTTAGCTGTTTTTGAATAATCTTTTTTACTCTTGATTCATTTCCATATATATCCTTTAAATCAGCTATTTCCTTAATTAAATCATCTGTTTCGTTAACTCTATTTAAAATATATTCTTTATTCAGGTTTCTTAGCTTTATCTCTGCAATGTACTCTGACTGAATTTGATCTATTTGGAAGCCTTCCATCAAATTAGGTATAACGAGAGTCTCCTGCTCAGTTCCTCTAATTATTGCAATTGCCTTATCTATATCAAGTAATAATTTTTTAAGTCCCATCAATAGATGGAGCTTGTCACTCTTTTTTTGAATATCAAAAAGCGTTTGACGTTTTATGCATTCTACTCTAAAGGTCAGCCATTCATTGAGAATAGTCTTAACGCCCATTACTCTTGGCCTTCCATTTATTAGTATGTTAAAGTTGCAATTGAAACTGTCCTGCAAAGGAGTGAACTTAAAGAGCTTGTTCATCAGTGTATCTGGATCAGTGTTTTTCTTAATATCAATTGTAAGTTTTAGCCCACCAAGGTCTGTTTCATCTCTAACATCCGTGATTTCCTTTATCTTGCCACTCTTAATCAAATCAATGATTTGATCTATTATTGCCTCAACAGTGGTTGTATATGGTATTTCAAATATCTCAATACAATTGTTTTCTTTATCAAAATTGTACTTTGCACGTACCTTAATGCCACCTCTACCATTATTGTATATATCCCTCATATCCTTTTCAGAATATATCAATTGGCCTCCAGATGAGAAGTCAGGTGCCTTTAAGTAATCCTCAATATTAATATCTTCGTTATCAATTAGAGCTGAGGTGGTTTCACAGATTTCTTTTAGGTTGAAGCTACAAATATTGCTAGCCATACCAACTGCAATACCTTGGTTTGCATTTACTAATACGTTTGGATATGTAGTAGGTAAAAGAACTGGTTCCTTTGTAGTGCTATCATAGTTATCCATAAAATCTACTGGATTTTGGTCAATATCCTTAAATATTTCTTCACACAGCTTATCTAGCTTGGCCTCAGTATACCTTGGTGCTGCAAACTTCATATCTCTAGAATATTGTTTACCAAAGTTTCCTTTTGAATCTACAAAGGGGTGAAGTAGTGCATTGTTTCCTCTTGTTAATCGCACCATAGTCTCATATATTGCCATATCACCATGAGGATTTAGCTTCATAGTTTGCCCTACGATATTTGACGATTTTGTCTTTGCCCCTGTTAATAGAGACATTTTATACATAGTGTAGAGCAATTTTCTGTGTGATGGCTTGAAGCCATCAATTTCAGGAATTGCCCTTGAAACAATAACACTCATTGCGTATGGCATATAGTTACTCTCTAGAGTATCTATTATATTTTGCTCAACCAGGTTTTTAGGAGTCATGCTTGGCCTCTTTTCTTTTGTTAGTATAAACAAGTTCTTAGATTCAGGTGGGTACTCTCTATGAATCATAGACATCGGATACTCTGTTCTATCTAACTCAAAACAGAGTATAATCTATTCTAAAGCCTCAGAATTAAGCTTTAGCTGACATCAATCAAATCTAGATATCTGCTGCCATTCTCTTCTATAAAAAGCTTTCTACCCTGCAAATTATCACCAAGTAGCACATCAAACATTTGGGTAGTTTCCTCTACAGTAGATGGCATAACCTTAATTAGTCTTCTAGTTTCAGGATTCATTGTAGTTAGCCACATCATGTCAGGCTCATTTTCTCCAAGTCCTTTTGAACGCTGTATTGTATATTTCTTTCCTTCAAGTTTGGCCAAAATATCAGCTTTTTCTTTTTCTGAATATGCAAAGTAAGGTTTTCCTTTACACGTAATTTCAAATAAAGGTGATTCTGCAATAAACACCTTTCCTTCCAGTAGAAGAGTAGGCACTAGTCTATATAGCATAGTCAAAATAAGAGTCCTTATCTGGAATCCATCTACATCTGCATCTGTACATATAATTACTTTATCCCATCTGAGGTTTTCTAGCTCGAAGGTATTTAATTCCTTGTTGTGCTTTGATTTTATCTCTACTCCACAGCCTAGAACCTTTAGAAGATCTACAATGATATCACTTTTAAAAATGCCATCATACTCAGCCTTTAAGCAGTTGAGAATTTTACCTCTAACAGGCATAATGGCTTGAAATTCAGCATTGCGTCCTAGCTTACAGGCTCCCAGTGCGGAATCTCCCTCCACTATGTATATCTCTCTTTTTGAAAGATCCTTTGTTCGACAGTCAACGAATTTCTTTACTCTATTAGAAATATCCAGGTTACCACTAAGCTTTTTCTTTATATTAATTCTAGTTTTCTCAGCAGTTTCACGACTTCTCTTATTTATAAGAATTTGCTCTATTATCTTGTCACTTTCAACTTTGTTTTCAATGAAATAAATCTCTAGCTGCTGTCTTAGAAAATCTGTCATCGTCTCTTGAATAAATTTGTTTGTAATTGATTTCTTGGTCTGATTTTCGTAACTTGTTACAGTTGAAAACGAATTAACTACCAAAATCAAGCTGTCCTCAATATCTCCAAAGGTTATCTTAGCCTCATCCTTGGTGTATTTACCTCTTGATTTTATACATTTATCAATTTCGTATATAAGTGCACTCTTTACCGCTTTATCTGGGGCACCACCATACTCAAGAAAGCTTGAATTATGATAGTATTCCAGTAGATTTGTTTGGTTATTGAAGCAAAGAGCAATCTGCATTTTCACCTTATATTCAGGCTTATCTTCTCTATCCTTACCCTTAGATGAGGTTTCATAGAACTGAATTTCTGTAAATCCCGTATCCTGTGAGATTTCTTTAATGTAATCAACTATACCATTTTCATAACTATACAGGAAGGTTTCTCCAGACTCTTCATCCTTCAATACGAAGCGAAGTCCAGCATTCACAACTGCCTGCTTTTTCAGTACTGTCTGAAAAAATTCAAGTGGTATATTTATGTCTGTAAATACCTCTAAATCAGGCTTCCATTTCTGTATTGTAGAAGTTTGTGAATATTTGCATTTTTCTTTATTCAAGCCTCCTACATTTTCTCCATTTTCAAAATGTAATTGGTGTTTGAATCCATCACGAAACACAGTAACGTCAAAAAATTCTGAGCTATACTGAGTTGCACATGCACCTAATCCGTTTAAGCCCAAGCTATATTCGTAATTCTCCCCAGAATTGTTTTTGTATTTTCCACCTGCATAGAGCTCACAATACACCAATTCCCAGTTAAAACGTTCCTCGTTCGTATTGTAGTCTAGTGGAATACCTCTTCCCCAATCCTGGATCATAATAGAATGATCAATAAACCTTGTAATCTCTATAACGTTTCCATGTCCTTCACGAGCTTCATCAATTGAGTTTGACAAAATTTCAAAGAAAGAATGCTGGCAGCCCTCAAGTCCATCTGACCCAAATATTACTCCAGGGCGTAGTCTAACTCTATCTGCACCTTTTAGCGATGAAATACTTTCATTTCCATATTCAGTCTTTCTAGTATCTTTTGTCATTAGTAACTCCTCCAAAAATTATTCCACCTAAACATTATTTATCAAACTAGTGTTCTCTGTCAAGTATTTTACGTTTTTATTATATGACAACAAGTGGAATTTGTAATATAATATTGTTGCAACTGGACCAATCGTTGAATGAAGAAAAGATATCTCAATTCGCGGTTCAAATTTAATACAGTTACGGAGGATAACCATATGAAGTTAAGGATAACTCGAAAAGAACTTAATGATTTGACCTTAGTTCAAAAGCAAAATCTTTGTGATTTATGGATTCCCAATTTATACGATGTTGCAGTAGCAACTGTATGTATAGATGCTGCCGAGGAAAAGTTTGATCAGATAACCTATGTAATCGGTGGAATTAAGCTATTGAAACACAACGACATAATGCTTTCTGATTTGAAATTTATGCCCGATGAACAATTCAAAGTACAAGAAGAAACTACATCAAATAATATTGTTTCTAATAGTATAGATGGCATTAAAGATTTAAGTGATAATGAAGAAAATCAAGAGAGCGATGAACAAGACGGGACTGACCAAGATCTTGAACAGGAATTTTCATTTGATGAAGATTTCAATTTTGAATTTCAAAGACCAGATTCCTATTCAAAGCTGGATTGTGTACCTCTTCTCGATATTGGGCAAATGATTAATATTCTCGAAACAAAAAACTTCGGACAAGGTGGATTTTATCTCTCAGCTGCTATTGATGACTATGTTTTTGAAATGGGTAAAGACGATATTTCAAGTAACAATATCATCGATCCTAATAGTAAAAATTGCGAATTATGTGACATACTATGGGAATCGGTTAAAGCATTATTGTAAAAGTATATGCTTACTTGTATATACCATAGTAACCAAACCTACAAAAATAAATGGACTGAATAAGAATTTTCATTCTTTTTCAGTCCATTCTTTTATATACCTGTATTTAATTCTTATCAGCTTTAATATTACCAACACCAGTGCTTAACTTTACGTTTGGACCTCCACCATTAACATCTTCTACATAGTGGGATTTCTTATGATTATCTGTCTTAATGAAGCTACCAGATAAATTACCGATTCCAGTATCTGCCTCAATAGACATCTTAGTTTCTTCAGGAACTTCAAACCTAACATTTCCAGCCCCAGTTGAAGCCTCAAACGAGCTTATATTTTCAATATTACCGTTGAAGTCTATGTTTCCTGCTCCTGTGCTTAGGTGGTTATCTTCCAATGCTGCCACATCATTAATATCAATATTACCTGCTCCAGTGTCAAGTGACAGCTTGGCTGATATATCATCTATATCAATATTACCCGCTCCAGTATTTGCCTCTATAACTTTAATCCCCTCTGGAACCGATATCCTAAAGTTTATTGTAATTTGATATGATTTATAATTCTCCTTTTGCCAATCCCAGAAATCTTTTCCATCCTTTGTTTTAAAAACAACCTTGATAACTTTGCCATCTCTTTCAAGTTTCATATTCATATTGTCCATTATGATTTTCTTGTTATCTTCAGATGAACCTCTCACTTTTTTATCTGCATTAATTTCTATTTGAGAGTTTGTAGATTTTTTAATTTGTATGTTTCCAGCATTATCAGAAACAACCAATTGCTCACCCTCTTGTTTACCATCTGAAATACTTTGGGTATTTGATGACTCACTACCAAAACCATTAAAAAAGTTATTATTCTCCTTATGACTTGCATTAAATAATTCATATTCTTTTCCATTAATCCTTACACCACAGCCGGCTGTAAGAACTAACATCACACTTACTAGTGTTAGTGCTATAAACGAAAAATATCTTCTTTTCAATATTTTCAACTCCCATTTTATTATATTTATAATTAATACGTATCTAATTATAAAATGTCTTAAAAAGTAGATATTTTTCATTATTACAAATCTAAGAATCTCTGTTTGCCCGTTATTGTTCCACTTATGATAGGTCCGGTATATCTCCATGTAAAATAAATCATAAATGTTTGTATCGGAAGAAATACTAAACACTTTACTGCTCTAGCGGCTAAAATAGCATATGCTCCGTTTTGAGTCAAATATATCAGCCAAATAGTATTTAATACCAAACTAGTTGTTAAGATTACTACAAGTGATGCTAAAAAACTTCTTGCTAAGGTTATTTGCTTTTTGTACAATATCAAACCATATAAATAACCTGAAATAAAGGCGCTCAAAGTAAAGCCTGGGAAGTATGGCCCCTTTGGAAATATCATCATTCCTAATACATCAGCTATCGCAGCTGCTCCACCGGCCATAACTGGCCCAAATAAAATTGCCGAAATGGCAACTGGAATAAACTCAAAGGATATTCTTACAATTGGGTTTTCAATGGAAATGAATCTTGTTAAAATAATTTCAAGTGAAATTAAAAGACCTACATACAGAATTTTTCTAATTTTGTCGTGCATCAAGCACTACCCCCTTTTAATGTGTGGGTAAATAGTCTGACTTGAGTGGGATCAAATCAACAATTTCCCAGTATTTATGATACAAGCCACACAAAAGAGGTCTGCTCTTTTTGTGGCAGCGGAATGCGAGTTCTGCACCGCAAACATTAAGGAAAAACCAAATAATAGTCCCTAAATGTTTTTCGTCTAAAAGGCAACTTCCCGTCCCTCTAGCACTTAACGCGCAAAATTCTACTCTGCCAATTTTCTTTTTCTATTTTATATAAGTTTCAATGAAAAATCAACATGCTACTTATACATTTACAAGGCTATATATGTAAAGTTTATTATTGTATATAAAAAGAATCCACGAATTTGCAGGTAACTACAAATTCATGGATTCTACTATTTCTATTTCTTTTCCTCTTCTTTTTCCTTTTCCTTTTCCTTTGTTGCCTTTTCAAGTGCCTTCTGAGCAGCTACCTTCCAATTACCTGTTGAAACTGTAGCACCAGAAATAGTATCAACCTGAGCACTTTGTATTTCAATTATTTTCTTTGCCAACGTTTCTCTGAATTCTTTTAGGTTTGGATATGTCTTTCCATCGTGAACTTTACCATCAAATTTGCTGTAGTCAATTTCTTTACCTGTTTTATCTAATCGCATTAGTGTTACATTAACAATTTTACCATCTTTTATAATTATTATAGCTTCCTCTTGGCCTTGAGCCCAAGGATCACCTTTTTCATCATAACTTCCATCTTTATACTTTGTTGCTGACTCAGATGGTGTCGGGGTAGCAGCTGATGGCGATTTAGTTGCCTCTGATGGTGACGGAGTAGCCGTTGATGGAGACGGTGATGCCGTTGACGGAGACGTAGTTGCAATAGATGGAGATTTTGTTGATTGTGTTTCACTAGAGTTCCCTGGTGAGCCGATTTTAGAGCAAGCTACCATGCTCACAGATAACGCTATAATTAATAATGTGGTAGTTACTTTTTTCAATCTAATTCTCTCCTTTGTATCTGATATAAGCAACAAGCTGACGCTACTTAGAAGTTGGTGAAGTAGTCGCAGTTGTTGGTGATGTCGTTGCAATTGACGGAGATGTATTTGTTGGAGTTGGTGTTGTTGCTGTTGGTGTTGTTGTTGCTGTTGGTGTTGTTGCTGTTGGTGTTGTTACTGTTGGTGTTGTTACCGTTGGTGTCCCATTGTCATCATTTCTCGCACAAGCAGCCAAGCTCAATGTTAATGCTATTATTAGTACAATTACAGATATTCTTTTCATTCTAATTTTTCCTCCTTATAATTTTTGTTTTTTTATTAAAACGAATTTAAACTTATTATTTAATTAAAGTGCTAAATATATGCAATGTTTCCAAAAAAAAGTGCTCGGTTCATCCATTAGAAATGAAACGAGCACTTTTTTTAAATATTGCTACAAAATACATATCTATAAAGTTCTAAGTTTCAGTAAGATTGTATCCTCGCTGAAGCTTAAAACTAGATATCACATCACTAATTCAGGCTAATTACTATTGCCTGCACCTTTCCGCCATTGTTTGCTGGTCTATCAAAATACAGCTTTACACTTTCGTAATTTGCACCTGGCCCTACTGCAACATCAGATACTTTCTTTATATTTAAATTACCTGAATAGTCCTTAAGATATATAGTTAGATCTGAGTTGAACATATACACCATATTATTCACTTTGATGCGTTTGCTATCAATAGCTTGAATTAACCAGCTAAGGCTATCCGGATTCACAAGATTTGCAAAAGAGCTTACTTGGTTATTAAACATTTTCATTTTAAATACAGAACCTACAACAGCTCCATCGATTTCAGCAATAGCATTATAAGTGTAACTGGAGCTTCCTGATTTCAACGTATAGGTGTATGCTGTAGCTTTGGGGTCAGTGTCTGGAGTTACAACCTTTTGAACAACATAATTCTTGTACTGTTGGTTTAATACATCGCTTGTCAAGATAACATTTACATCTCCAAAATCTCCTGTGGTTCCTAAAAATTTAACTTTACCTGCAGGTAAGGTACCATCTGGTATGTCAGTCCAGTTTATTAGACTAACAGATAAATCCGTATAATTGAATATTTTTACATTGTCTGAAATATAACTTTGGTCTACTTTTTTCTCATATCTGTCTATTTGAACAGCAGTATCAGTTCTATAGCCGAGATTTAAAAGTGCTACAGTATCATCATTTACACTTGAATACTTCACCAGTCTCCCTTTATACTGGTTTGGATCTTCTGCTATTTTATATGTCTTTGTTGTTCCATCTACATGCATAAGATCAACTGTATAGTATATCTTTCCGTAATCAGCTGCAGCTTTTGATACCATAGTCGAACAATTAGCAACAAAAACATAATCTTTATTATTATCATCTTGCATATAGTAAGCATCTACTACTTTGCCATCATAGCCTAATACTACTGATACATCATCCCCCACATTAAATGACCCTATTGCTGCATTGAATTTATCTGCTTTTGCATATTCACCCAAATTGTAACTTACATTGTTAATTTGAAGAGCTGTTGGGGCATACTTGCTAGGTAGTAAACTGGTAATCTGACCTTCAATTTTATTATCAATTACCAAGTAATATATTAATACATTAAGCTTATTATGTACTTCATATACTACATCTTTGTCCTTGATGTCACTTAAAGATATAATTTCACCTACTATGCTAGTAGCAGGTGAAATAGCATTATTAACTGTATTTCTCAGAACTGGTATGTTTGATTTAAATGTAATATTTCCAAGTTTATTAGTATTTGGATTGAAGTTGAAAGCAACCTCTGGCTCACTGTATTCCCAGTTTGCTTGGTCATTAGTCAAGCCAATCAAATCTCTAAGTGTCTTGTCTGCATCCTGAGAATTAGTTTGCTTGATATTTGTATTAAGCATTCTACCTATCATAGTAATTGCTGCACTAGTTAACACCGAATCAGTGCTTTTAAGATTAAAGCCTGTAGTAATTCCAAGACTCTTTGCCTTCTCTATATATCCATTGGGCCAAGTTCCAATAATATCACTACTAGTATAGCCTAACGCCTTTATCATTGCTGTACATAGCTGTGCAAAACTTAATGAATTCTTTGGTTTAAACTTTCCATCAGAATATGCAGCTAAATAGCCTTTGTTTACAGCACTATTAATGTATCCACATAATGCAGATGTTGTAGCTACATCTGAGAAAGTTGTAGACCCTGATAGTGATTGTGCCAATTCGTAGTTTCCAGTTGAATTTACTATTATTTTAGAGAATACTTCTCTAGTCATATTCCCTGTTATATTTAAATCGGATTCATTTATAACACCCATCAATTTTAAATTTGCGAGTGAGTCCTTCCACGTAGACAACGTCTCTGTAGTGGTTGCTGCATATGAAAATGTAGTAGAAAGAAATAATACAGCAATTAGTGTAAAGGCAATTATTTTCTTAAGCATTGTTTCAACCTCCTGGTTTATGTTTTATTAGTTATTCAAATCTTAGTGCATCAATAGGATTTAGACGTGCTGCTTTATATGCTGGGAACATTCCAAATATAATTCCTACCACAAGGGAGATTCCAAAGGAAAGAATCATCCAGAAGGGTGAATATACCGGTGTCGTTATCTTAAATCCACCAATGATAAAGTGAATACAAGAAACCCCTATTAAAATTCCCACAATTCCACCAAGTCCAGTTAACATTATAGCTTCAATGAGGAACTGAACCATGATATTTTTACGTTTAGCACCTATAGCTTTTCTAATACCTATCTCCCTTGTTCTCTCGGTCACTGAAACAAGCATTATATTCATTATGCCAATTCCACCTACCACTAGAGATATCGCTGCAATTCCTCCTAGTACAACCATCATTGTATTTGTTATGGAATTAAGCGTATCTAATATCTGGGCCTGATTCATTACCCTAAAAGCATCTGTACTACCAAATACTTTTGTCAAATATGTATTTAGATTTGCCATTACTGAATCAACCTTGGTAGCATCCACTGCCTGAACCGTGAAAGTTCTAATATTGCCATTCTTACTAAGTCTTTGAGCAACCGTTACCGGAATAATTACCTGATCATCATCAGATGAATCTTGACCGCCCGCTGTTTCTTGTAATACTCCTACTACCTTAAATATCTCTCCATTGATTTTCATACTTTGACCTATTGGATTTACCCCCTCAAATAAGTCATTTGCAACAGCTGTTCCGACAACTGCTGTTTTAAGTTTATAATCATTATCAAAGGACATGGTAAATCTTCCTGCTGAAACATGTCTACTTTTTACATACTCATACTCTTCGCTTGTTCCTATTACAGTTGATGTTCTACTTAAGGTCCCAGCCTTCAACGTCATACTGTTTGATACGACAGGTGCAATCATACTAATATCATCGCTATTTGCATCAGCATAAGTCTGCAGCTGTTCATAAGTAATATTTCGATTACTATTTCTTCCAGTAATAGTGATAGTAATCAAATTACTCCCAAGCCCTTGGATTGAATCTGTTATACTCTTCGTACTACCTTGCGCAAATGCCACTGCTGTAATTACAGATCCCACACCAATTATTACACCTAGCATGGTTAAAAAGGAGCGGACTTTATTACTTGCAATACTTTTTATTGCCATTCTAAAGGCTTGGAAAAAGCCCATTTACACCGCCTCCTTATTGTCAATAATCATGCCATCTTGGATTTGTATAATTCTTTCTGCTCGAGCGGCTACATTGTTATCATGGGTAATAAGCACGATTGTATTACCTTTTTCATGCAAGAAATGTAACGTTTTCATAACATCCGCGCCTGATTTAGTGTCAAGATTTCCAGTAGGTTCATCAGCTAATATTAATGGTGGATTGCTCACAAGTGCACGAGCTATTGCAACCCTTTGCTGTTGACCTCCTGATAATTCATTTGGCGTATGGTGAGTTCTATCTCCGAGACCTACCATCTCGAGTGCTTCAATACTTCTTTTGTGCCTTTCTTTTCGTCCAATACCCTGATAGATTAGTGGTAATTCAACATTTTCAACTGCTGTAAGCTTTTTCAGTAGATTAAAGCCCTGAAAAATAAAACCTATTTTATTATTTCTAATTTCAGCAAGCTGATTGTCATTTAGCTTACTAGTCTCATATCCATCTAAAATGTATTTTCCAGATGTAGGTACATCCAAACAGCCGAGCATATTCATTAACGTTGATTTACCAGAACCAGATGGACCTATAATTGCTACAAATTCGCGTTTTGCTATATGTATTGAGACATTATTTAATGCATATACTGAGTTTTCACCCATCTCATAAACCTTACACATGTTTGATATTTGTATCATTTTTGTTAACCTCCATGAGCTATAGTAGCTATACCGATGTGCATGTATTTTTACTATTTCCTTCATATTAGAATATCTTTAATTTTTTTGTGTACTAGATTGTTTAGTTCCTGAACTATTTCCTGAATTGTTTCCAAATGCTCTATCAGAAGGCATACCACCAGCCACCCCACCGCCCATACCACCTAAGCTAAAGCCATTACTCTGTGTTTGTGTGGTACTGCTAGAAGCATTAGTCACTAATGGTGGAAGAACTACTACATCACCTTCTGATAAGCCACTCTTTATTTCAGCATATTCATCACTGTTTAAACCAAGCACAACCTCTTTCATAATTGTACCAGCGTAATATTCTTGATTTTGAGTAAAGGCAACAGAGTTTCTGCTATTCGTGGAAGCAGTACCTTGAGCTTTTGACCAATTTCCTTGTTTATTATTAGTACTATTACTGTTATTACTTGCCTTGGTGTCAGCACTTGCAGTGGAGTCTGCCGGAATTTGTCCATTTGGGTTGGTTCGATTCATCCTATTGCCTGGTTGCACTTGACTGCTGGCATCTACTGTTCCTACTACCCTAACAAAAGCTTTATCACCCATCTTTGTTATAGCTTCAAGAGGTAATAGTAATGCATTTTCTGCTTTATTCAATATTATACTTGCGTTTGCATTCATACCTGCTAATAGGTTCTCTGTTTCATTTACCTTAATAGTAACATTGTAAGTAGCTACTCCGTTGGAGGAGGTACCCTCCATAGCCTTATATATAACCTCACCACTAAGTGGTGTCTTTGTTGTTTCAGTCAATGCATCTATAGTGATTGAGACCTGCTGTCCAACCTTTACTTTTGAAATATCTAATTCATCAACTGATATCGTAAACTCCATTTTCTTAAAATCCCTAATACTTATTAGTGTACTTCCGGATTTTACACTATCCCCAACAACAGCTGTAACTGCAGAGATTGTACCGTCAATTGGTGAGTATACCTTATAATTTTCTAATTGCTTTTGAGCTGCTGTTAATTGGTTATTTAAGTCCTGCATTTTTAAATCATTTGTTTTCGAAGTTATCTGCAAATCATCATTCTCAACCTGAATGAGTACGTCACCTTTGTTTACATATTGATTATTTTTTATATTCACAGATGAAAATGTACCAGATGTTGCTGCTTGAACGGACTTTTTATTGGCATATGAGAATTTATATTCTGTGCTTTCTAACTTGATTCCATTATTAGTAGTTAAAGATACACTTGCTGTAGTCTCATCAGTTAAGCTGCCTGGGTTTGTAACTGTAACTTCCACATCTCTAACCATTCCACCAGTTGGGGCTGTATATGTATAATCTCCTATTGCAGTTACAACTCCTCCAATTGTATCCGTAAATGTCTCCAAATTGACTTCTGCCTTTTGTCCAACTTTAATATTCGGTATATATGTAGTACTGAAAGGCACTGAAAGTGTAAGCTTTGAGGTTTCAGTTATTGTAAATAAGCTCATACCATTATTTACATTCTCTCCAACTTCTGCTGAAACGTTAGTTACCTTGCCACTGAAAGGAGCAGTAATTGTAAGGTTAGCATAATTTTTTTGAGTACTACTCACACCAAGCTGTGCCTGACTAATAGAATTCTCTATTTTTTGAATATTAAGTTTTGCAGCAGTGTCATCTACTTCATAAATTAAATCTCCTTTTTTAACTGCATCTCCTTCACTGAAATATGATTTTGTAATTTTGCCATCTGCATTTGACATTAAGTCAGATGTACTTGCTGATGCAACAGTCCCCGATCCAGTAATACTAACTTCAATATTTCCTTTTGTAACCTGTACAGTCCGTTGTGCAGTTGCCATCGTACTTTTTGAAGCATTCTTCTTAGTTATTACTACTGCTCCGATAACAACAGAAATAATTACCAAACTCACTATAGAAAGTGTTATGAATTTTTTTCTATTCCATTTCACTTTTTTTATGCCCTTCTGCATAACTCCACCTCTTCATTCATCATTTTGGATAAGAAAAGCTATAATTACTTCTTTTTTATTTACTTAAATACTATTAAAGCAATATGACTAACCTGTGTTTGAATTGTGAACAAAGTGTAAATGGTTGTCAGTAATTGGATTTGGTTGCAAATAACTGTGCGAAGACATACCGAAGAGACTAAATAACACAAAAAAATATGACCTCTGAAAAATACAGAGATCACCTTCTTGTTGCTTAACTTTTTTATTGGCCCTTTATCAGGGATTATTTTAAAAGTACAATTACGCTTGTTGCTTATTATAATTATATAAATTTAGTTTTTAACATTGGCGGTAATCTATAATCCTCTTACTCTTCTTTTCACTTCTAGGAAGACTGCCTATGCCACTAACCTCAGCTATGATATGTATTCCAATGCGTTTTTTGAAAAGGTCTATAATGCTATCTTCGATATCTTGACGTTCTGTATCACCATCTGAATTATACTCAACCTTTAACGTCATAACGTCTTTCCCATTTATGTGGTCAATTAGTATTTGATATTCGCTACTAACTCCATCAACTTCTCTAAGAACCTCGTCTATTTGTCCTGGATAGATATTTACTCCCTTGACCTTAACCATATCATCTGTTCGTCCTATTATCCTATCAATACGCGGATATGAACGACCACATTTACATTTTTCAGGGATTATCCTTGTTAAATCTCTGGTTCTATATCTGATGAGTGGAGCGCCCTCTTTCCTCAAAGTAGTAATGACAAGCTCACCTGTCTCACCTTCAGGAAGAACTTCTCCTGTTATGGGGTCAATTATTTCAAAATATAAGTAATCATCATAGTAATGCATTCCTTCGTGACAATCACAGTCTATTGCAATACCAGGTCCATAAATCTCAGTAAGTCCGTATATATCATAAATCTCTATGTTAAGCTCATTCTTAATACGCTGTCTCATTTTTTCTCCCCAGCGTTCAGAGCCAATAACACCTTTTTTTAGATTTATTTTAGAAAGAAGCCCTCTCTTTTCAACCTCTTCTGCAAGAACTAGTGCATATGAGGAAGTTCCAATTATTACAGTTGACTTCAAATCCATCATCATCTGGAGTTGTTTATCCGTATTCCCTGGACCCATTGGTACAGCCATTGCTCCAAGTTTTTCCGCTCCTGCCTGAAAACCTATACCAGCCGTCCACAAACCATACCCAGGTGTGATTTGAATTCTATCTAAAGGAGTGATTCCAGCAATTTCGAAGCTTCTAGCCATCATCACAGCCCAATCATCTACATCCTGAGCTGTATAAGGAATTATTATAGGCTGTCCTGTAGTTCCCGATGATGAATGTATTCTAACTATTTTTTCATCTGGAACAGCCTGTAAGCCAAGTGGATACGCATCTCTAAGCTCTTCCTTTGTAGTAAATGGAAGGTTTTTGATTTGGTCAAAAGACGTTACGTCTTCTACATTAATACCACTCTTTTCTAGTTTTCCTTTGTAAAATGGACTGTTCTGACTTACGCTAATAAGCATTTTTTGAAATAACTCGAACTGACCTTTTCTCATCTCTACTCATCTCTTCTCTTCTAATAATTAATTTTTATACTTAATTTATCTTTTACTAATTGGTTTTTATACTTATTTCATCTTTTACTAATTGATTTTTTATTTATTCATTGATTTTTCTTTAATTATTATATAAATAATTGCTTGAAAAGTCCATTATTTATATAAATTTCATAAAACAATTTTGCCTAATAATTCAATTTTCGTTGTTGAAATTAATCTATGCAGGGCTGGTATATGTCTTAAGCAAAAAACTTTAGTACTGACCTCCAAATTGTTCTTTCCTTATCCTACTATAATAATCAATTTCTGTCCTTTTATATTCCTCATCCATTAGTGGTGAAGATAGAAGGAAATCTGCTGTGGACTGGCTCATAGCAACAGGTATGTCATATAATACTGCTATTCTAAGCAAGGCCTTAACATCGGGGTCATGCGGCTGCGTTGTAAGTGGATCCCAAAAGAATATCATAAAGTCAACTTCACCATTTGCAATGAGTGCGCCTATCTGTTGGTCTCCACCTAATGGACCACTTTTGTATGCCTTAACCGGTAAGCCTGTATTTTCAGTAATCAAATGAGCAGTTGTTCCTGTACCGCATAAAAACTGTCTACTAAGTATGTCAGTTTTACTCTTTGCCCAGTTTATTAAATCTTGTTTTCTATTATCGTGCGCCACTAATGCTATATGCTTTTGCTTACCAAGTTTATTTATGCTCATTGTGTGCCCCCTAATTATATCAAAGTTGTTTCAAGTTATAGTAAAAATTATTCCAAATCATATTAAATGTTGCTTCAAGTTATAGTAAAAATTATATCAAATCATATTAAATGTTGTTTCAAGTATTGAACAACGTTTACATCTTACGATGTCACGAAAGCTCACTGCCACTATATAAATGGGTGCAAACCATATAACCTAGTATACTATTTGCTCAACTTTTTAGCTATGAATTCATATCCCAATTCAAAAGCCTTTTCATTTAACTCTCTAAACTTTTGAGGTACATTTTCTATAATAGATTCAAGCATTGCTTCCCTACTAAAAGGCATTTTGCCTACAGCAGTAGCCGCACCTAACAGAACTACATTCACTGCCTTTACAGTACCTGCTTCCTTAGCAAGCTTGTAGCCATCAATAAAATAAACTTCTTTTGCATTGTCTTTAATGTATTTTTCAATCTCTTCAATATCATACTGTGAAGTACCTAGCGATGCTGATACCGGCTTAATTATCTGTGTATTTATTATAGAGCAGCCATCCCTTCCCAGTCTTGGTAAACTTCGAGCCGCCTCTGCTAATTCAAATGCTATAATCATATTTGCATTATCAAAGGGTATTATTGAGCTGGACTTCTCGCTATTTATTCTTACATGACTTACTACACATCCACCTCTTTGAGACATTCCAATAGTCTCAGAGGTTCTTGCGAAGCTGCCTTGTTTGATTGCAGCGGCGGCAATAAGTCTTGAAGCAAGCACGGTTCCCTGTCCCCCAACGCCAGAAATCAAGATGTCATATTTGGAATCAATCATTTTTCGCACCTCCCAATGGCATTAAATGGACAAACATTTGTACAGAGTCCACAACCGTAGCAAAGTGAAGGTTCTATTTGGACCTTACCGTCTGCAGTAGAGATTGCAGGGCAACCGATGGTATTAATACACTTTTTGCAGTTTGTGCATTTTTCACTGATTTTGTACATTGCCGTCGGTTTGAATAGTGCAATACAAGGGGCTTCAAAAATGACTACAGATGGTCCTTTATAATCCACTGCTTGCTTAATTATTTCAACAGAATTTTTAAAATCCAGAGGATCACCTTTTACTATATGTCCAACTCCACAGGCTTTGACAAGACCATAAATATCTATTTTATTTGAAATACTATTCATCATTGTTTTGCCGATTCCAGGATGAGGCTGATGTCCTGTCATTGCAGTAGTACTGTTATCAAGTATAACTACTGTTATATCTGTGTTATTGTAAACTGCATTGATAATCCCAGGTATTCCAGTGTGAAAAAAGGTTGAGTCCCCTATGAAGGCTATAGCCTTGGTATCTGGCTCGGTTCTCTTAATGCCTTGTGCAACTGTAATACCTGCACCCATACATAGACATGTATCAACCATCTCTAACGGTTTAGCGTTTCCAAGAGTATAACATCCAATGTCTCCTGAAAATACTGCTTTCTGGCCCTTCATTGCCATTTTAACCGCATAGAACGATGCTCTATGCGGGCATCCTGCACAAAGTACAGGTTGTCTAACAGGCAGCGCTGGGATCGTTGACTTTTTATAAGACTCTTCTATCACTACCCCTATAAATTTTGCCAAAACCTCATATACCAATTCAAAGGTATATTCTCCCGCAAACGGTAGATGCTGCGTTTTCTTTCCTAATATTTTTATCTGCTGCTGGTTTGCTGCGTTTAACATAGCTAATTCTTCTTCTACAACTGGGTCTAGCTCTTCAAATACTAGTACCTCCTCCAGTCCAGTAAGAAAATCTTCAGCCATAGCTTTTGGAAGTGGATAAGGAGTTCCAACTTTGAACACCTTCACGTTTGCTTTTAGCTTTTCAACTGCCTCAACAACATAGGTGTACGCCACTCCTGATGCTGCTATTCCTAGCTTGCCCTCTCCATATACTTTATTGAACCTAAGCTCTGAAAAGACATCACTTAACTTGTGCTGAAGTTGTTCAATATGGAGGTGTTTCCTATAAGCTAAGCTAGGGAAAATAACCCATTTGGGGTCCTTAACAAAACCCTCTGGCTTGTGCTCATTTCTTTCGTCAACTACATCAATGGTACCACATGCATGGCATACCCTTGTAGTTGGTCTCAAAAATACAGGAAGTTCCACCATTTCTGATAGTTCAAATGCATACTGGATCATTTCGTATGCCTCTTCAGGTGTAGAAGGGTCTAGTACAGGAAGGTTTGAAAATCTTGCGAAATGTCTGGTATCCTGCTCTGTTTGTGAAGAAAAAGGTCCTGGATCATCTGCAACTAATACTACCATTCCACCTTTTACACCTATATAAGCCAAACTCATAAGCGGATCAGAGGCTACATTTAGCCCTACCTGTTTCATTGTTACCAATGACCTTGCCCCACTGTATGCTGCTCCAGCTGCCATCTCCATTGCAGACTTTTCATTTACTGACCATTCAACATATATGTCACCTGGATTATTATGTGCTATGGTCTCAAGAACCTCTGTGGATGGAGTTCCAGGATATCCTGTCACCACATTAACCCCAGCTCTAATAGCACCAAGTGCTATGGCCTCGTTACCCATAAGTAATTTTCTTCCCATTTTACCCCCGTAAGCCCTAACAGCCCTAAAAAATATAATTAAATAGCTCTTCTTTATACTAAATCGAATGCTAATTTATTTCATCTATTGCCACTTATTAAATACTATTCAATACTGTAAATATCCTTATAATAAAAATTATAACATATTTCTAGTAATTTTTTAATAACTACTTTTACAATAAACATACTTTAATTATATAATAACTTTCTTATTATTTGATAAAAAATCAAATACGGCTTATTAAAAATTTATAGTGTTTTATTGAGTAAATTAGTTATAATTATATATATGAGCAATACATTGGGTATTTTGAGGAGGGTTTTGTTATGAAAATGGTAGTGGCAATAGTAAGACCTGAAGCTTTTGAAGACGTTAAGCAAGCACTATTTGATGCTCAAATCCACAAAATGACTGTAAGTCACGTTAAGGGTTGTGGCCAGCAAATGGGTTATACTGAGAGCTATCGTGGTTCGGTTACAGAGGTAAATCTTCTAAACAAAGTAAGATTTGAAATATCTGTAAATGATGAATTTGTTAAGCCTACAATTGATGCAATTATGCAGGCTGCAAGGACTGGAAACATTGGGGATGGTAAAATATTCGTGCTACCAATAGACGAATGCATTAGAATCAGAACAGGTGAAGAAGGTCACAAAGCTATAGGCTAGATAAGTAGAGTTGTTTGGTGTCTTCCATTATTCTTTTGCTTAATTTATTACCTTGCTTTAAATTCTGAGAACTAAGTTTATTTAAGTTTTCAATTTAAAAACGGTAAGGTATTCTATCTGAAAATAGAATACCTTACCGTTTTTTATCTTGTATTAGTTACTACATTATTCGAATTTTTCCGCCCTTCAATATCAATTACGGTATCTTTATGCTTTCAATACGATTTTGTTTACTAAATATTCGCTACACAATTTTAGTTGTCCATTCTTCAACATTCCAAACCTCAGTAATCCAATCCTCATAAAATTCTGGTTCATGGCAAACTAGAAGTACAGTACCTTTAAATTCTGTCAACGCTCTTTTCAATTCTTCCTTTGCATCCACATCTAGGTGGTTTGTAGGCTCATCTAGTATCAGCCAATTAACATCCTTCAGCATCAGTTTGCACAAACGTACCTTTGCATTTTCGCCACCACTTAGCACCATCATTTGGCTGGTAATATGTTCAGCCGTCAAACCACATCTTGCTAGTGCACCTCGCACTTCGGGATTTGACATTCCAGGATAGTCCTTCCAGATTTCATCCATTGCAGTGTTGCTATTAAAGCGTTCACCTTCCTGCTCAAAGTATCCAGGAAATAAATAATCATCTAGCTTGACTTTTCCACCAAAAGGTTTTTGAATTCCTAATAAGGTTTTTAGCAAGGTGGACTTACCCAATCCATTTACACCTTTTATAGCAACCTTCTGACCACGCTCCAATGAAATGTTTAATGTACCAGTTAGAGCTGTTTCATAACCTATAATAAGATTATGCGTCTGGAATATAAATCGCCCTGGTGCACGGGCCTCCCTGAACTTAAATATTGGTTTTATCTTCTCTTGTGTCTTATTAATAATGTCCATTTTATCCAGCTTCTTTTGCCTACTCTTGGCCATATTGGCTGTAGCAGCCCTAGCCTTATTTCTTGCTACAAAATCTTCAAGCTTCTCAATTTCCTTCTGTTGCTTATCATATGCCTGCTGAGTTTGCTGTTTGGAAAGCTGATACATCCTCTGGAATTCATCATAATTGCCAGAATACCTTGTCAGCGCTGCATTTTCAACATGATAAATGACATTTACAACATCATTTAAAAACGGGATATCATGAGAAACCAGTATAAAAGCATTTTCATAATTTTTAAGATAATTTTTTAGCCAAATAATATGGTTCTCATCAAGGAAGTTGGTAGGCTCATCCAATATCATTATCATTGGGCTTTGTAACAAAAGTTTTGTAAGCAATACCTTTGTTCTCTGTCCTCCGCTTAAGTTAGAAACGTCAGTCTCAAGGCCAATATCGCCCAATCCCAGACCGTTTGCAACTTCTTCAATCTTTGAGTCGAGAGTATAAAAGCCATTATGTTCTAGATCATTTTGGATTTCTCCTACATCCTCCATCATTGCATTTATTTCATTATCGGAGGCAACGCCCATTTTTTCATATATTTCAAGCATTTCTTTCTCAAGGTCAAACATGTGCTGAAAAGCCTCTTTCAAGGTTTCACGAATTGTTTTGCCAGGCGTAAGCACAGTATGCTGATCCAGGTAACCTGTGGTAATTCTATTACACCACTCAACCTTGCCCTCATCTGGCATGAGTTTACCAGTAATAATATTTAAAAATGTAGATTTACCCTCTCCATTTGCACCTACAAGACCTACATGCTCGCCCTTAAGCAGCCTAAATGAGGCATCCTCCAGTATCGTTCTGGAACCAAAGCCATGACTTACATTTTCTACAGTTAATATACTCATTACAAATCTAACCTCCAAAATACTTTTTATCTTAAAAAGTAAAAAGTTGTAAAACTTTCTACTATATAATTAAACATCAACGAAATTTAGTATAACTTATTGAGTATATCAAAGTCAAAGGTTAAAAAACGCTATGAGTGTTTTTTAACCTTTGCTTAGGATTGACTCCATTTTTAGTGAATAGTGAAGAGTTATAAAAAAGGGCTATCTTATTCCAAAATGGTTCCTATGAATAGACTCTTTTAATCAATTACCCATTCAATATGTTCCATTTCATCCTAAGATGACCCTTTTAGATGTTTTGTTAAGATATTACTTTTAACTATTTAATGTCGATTACGTTACTAGAAGCTTCTTCTTGGGGTTTGTTTATACCGCCCTTTTTTAATAAATCCAGAATATTTATTCCAGTAAGTGCTTGGACAGTTTCTGGTAATTGAGATATTATATCAGTAACATATCCAGTCACCTTTGCTGCACCTTTGCCATCTCCACCGTTGTCGACAATAACAATTTTCTCAGTCTTTGCAAGTGGACTTGCTATTGCATTTGCAATTTCCGGCAATTTATCAATTATCATCTGAGAAACAGCAGCGTCATTGTACAACTTGAAGGCTTCTGCTTTTTTAGCCATAGCTGAAGCCTCAGCTTCACCCTTTGCCTTGATAATCTCTACCTCAGCCATACCTTCTGCTCTCTTGGCCTTTGCCCTTGCTTCACCTTCCATCTCGATAGCACGGGATCTTGCCTCAGCAGCGGCAACTTCTCTGTACTTGTTTGCATCAGCAACCTTGGTAGCTTGATAAATATCTGCATCAGCTTGCTTTTTAACAGTTGCTTCTAATTCCTTTTCTTTTCTAAGTGCTTCCTGTTCTGCAAGCTCTATTTCCTTCTGCTTTTTTATTATCTCTACCTGCATTGCAGTCTCTGCAACCTCTTTCTTACCGATATTTGTTCTTATATCGTAAGCAAGATCGGCCTCAGCCTTTGCGCTCTGTTGCTCCTTATTATAAGCTTGAACCTTAAGCTCTTTATTTTTATTTTCTTCTGCAATTTTAGTTTCAGATTGAATTCTAGCTGCCTCACCCTCTCGATTAGCTTCTGCAGTTTTAACCTTTGTTTCCTTGGTTGCCTCTGCCTCTGCAATCTGAGCATCTCTTTTTACTTCTGCGATTCTTGGCTTACCAAGTGCTTCTAAGTAACCATTTTTATCAGAAATGTCTTTAATAGTTAAAACCTTTAGCTCAAGTCCCATATTCTGTAGTTCTGTCGCTGCAACACCCTGTACGTGTGATGCAAAAGTTTCTCTATCTTTGTAGATAGTCTCAACTGTCATTTTAGATACAATTTCACGAAGCTTTCCTTCAAGTACTTGTTGAGTTGTCTTTGCAATAATGCCTAGCATATAATCTAACCCTTTTGAGGTGTTAAACTGCTCTGCTGCCGACAATATTGAATCTCTATCGGACTTAACCTTTACAACAGCCACTCCATCTGCAACAATTCCAACACCTTGAGATGTAAGTGCACCATCAATTCGGATATCTATCTGCATGTTTTCTAAAGATATAATATCCATTCTTTCCAACATAGGTACGACAACTCCGCCCCCACCAGTAATAACTCTTCTCCCTCTAAAACCAGTAACCACTAACGCTTTGTCCTGTGGTACCTTCTTGTACATAGAGATAAAGGTAAAAAGCAAAATAAATAGAACTACTACAATCAATGCTGGTACAAAATATACTGAATACTCACCCATTCTTAACACTCCTTTAATTTTTTTAATTTAAAATACTGGATACTTCACTTATAAAAAAGGTATTATCCTCTATCTTACATATAAACACTTTTTCTCCTTGCTTTACTGCTTTTTCTTCAATATGCCTCGCAGGTGCAGTATACATAATAGAATTCACAGTATACTTTATAGTTCCAAAGCCATTGGCGAGAATGTCTGTTGAAACCTCTGCGAACGTTCCAATCAAGTCTTCTCTTGATACATCTGATGTGTTTTCACTTGCATAAATCGGTTTCGCGACGAAATTATATAGTATAGTTGATACAAAAATTCCAGAAGCCAAAGCAACTAGGAAAACAACTATAATATTCCATTTGAATAAATTTGTACCCATTATTCCTATCCCACCAAAAACAGTAAGAAATGATACTGCTACCAGTGGATTTAAAATTATCGCGAACCAAGATAACACACTATGTGAAAGCCCCGAGTTGTCAACATTAGTATGCCCATGCTGTCCATCAGCGTTACCAATATGATTGCCATCAACTGAATGCCCTAAATGCTCAACTTCTATTTGGGCATGTCCACTATGCCCGGCATTTCCTACATCCGCATGTCCACTATGCCCAACATCACCAGTATCCACATGTACATGATGCCCTAGATGTCCTTCCACTCCAGTCCCAATATCTCCATGAGAATGTAATCCCCCTGTGATACCACTAATAATTAACGAGGCAAATGTATAGAACACTCCTACTAAAAATACAACTATATAAAAATAAGACATATCTCCTTATCCCCCCTAAATTTGTGACAATAGCAATGTAATTACAAATATTTACCACATGCCAATATTATAAGCTATACCCCTACTTTTCACAAGGACAGCTACAGCATATGTGGATTTATAATGATACTATAATGAGTCTCTAAATTGATGCATATTAGTGGATTGTTATCTTAATGCTATTATTGCGGTTTATCTCCGTTTTTCATCATTACCCATATACTGTTAAACAAATTACCTTTAGAAGGAGTAATTTTTAGGGAAGGCTGTGTTTCTCCAATATTCTAAGTATACATTACAATATATACTAACTGTATACTGTTATATATTTTACATTATACAATGATTATGGTAGAATTTTCTATAATACGAAAAATGGAGTTTTATGTAAATGAAGAGTATGTTCAAAACAAAGAAAATCCTAGATATTGTATATGATCAAATGCATCCTGATGATTGTGTGCTGGATATGTATTTACCACATACCGAAGAAGCTTGTCCCGTGCTAGTCTTTTTTCATGGTGGAGGAATTGAGTCGGGCAGCCGAAAAATAGGTGAATTACAAACTATAGAAGCATTAGTACAAGACGGGATTGCTGTCATTTCTGTAGATTACCGAATGTATCCCAATGCTCAGTTCCCCAATTTTTTAGAGGATGCGGCAAAAGCCTTCTCCTGGACTGTAAATTATAAGTGCGGTGACTTTCATTTTAACAAATTCTTTCTTGGTGGATCCTCAGCTGGCGCGTATATTTCCATGATGCTGTATTTTGATAACAGGTATCTGGGCAAATATATGATTTCACCTAATCTTATATCGGGTTATATTTTTGACGCTGGTCAACCAACGGTTCATTTTAGTGTGCTACGTGAACGTGGTGAGGATACGAGGATTATTAGGGTTGACGAAGCGGCTCCGCTCTATTTTATAAATAAAACGGTAGAGTTTCCAGAGAACATGCCTCGTTTTCTGATTCTAGTAGCAGAAAACGACCTAGAAGGAAGATTGGAACAGACACAGTTATTGCTAAAAACCATGCAGGTTTTTGGGTATGATATGAGCCGCATTACCTTTAAATTGATGCAAGGGTATACTCATTGTGGATATCTATCCACCCAAAATGAAAACGGAGAATATATATATTACCTTATGCTGAGAGACTTTTTACTAAAAGAAAAGGAATAAGAAGCTACAAAAAATCCACAGTGAAAAGGCTTCAACTTATTTAAGTCAAAGCCTTTCACTGTTTTTTACGTCTGAAGTTAATCTATTTTTAAAGCATGCTTGCAATATCCTTAATATGTTTATCTACATGAATGTTTGATTTTTCTTTGTGTTGCTTTATCTCGTTTATATCAATATTCTCAAAAGCAGTAGAAATCATTAGTTTAATTCTATTGAGTTGATTTACTTCACTAGCCCCTGGGTCATAGTCTATAGCTACAATATTGGTTCCAGGGTAAACTCGTTTCAGCTCCTTCATCATGCCTTTTCCTGTAACATGATTTGGTAGACATGCAAAAGGCTGCATGCAAATAATGTTTTTGACTCCACTGTTAATAAGCTCAATCATTTCACCAGTTAAGAACCAGCCTTCCCCTGTCTGATTTCCTAGAGACAGTACATCTGCTGCTCCCTGAGCCAATTCCTTTATTGGTTGTGGCCCATGAAACCTGTTGCTTCGATTTAATGCCTTAACATAAGAAGACCTATAAAATTCTATAGCCTTAATGGCTACACTGCCTAAGGTTTGAGCAAGCTTGCTTCCTGATAAATATTTATATTTGAAATCCTGATTGTAGGCACAATATAAAATAAAATCTGTAAGACCTGGCATTACTGCTTCTGCACCCTCTGCTTCCACTATGTCAACTACACTATTATTTGCTGTTGGATGAAATTTTACCAGTATTTCTCCGACTAAGCCTACTTTTGGTTTTATTTCATCAGTTATTTCCAAAACATCAAACTCATTTACAATATTTTTAATGATTTTTGTAAATTCTCTTCTATTAGCAGACTTAAGAGAATTCATACACACTTTAACCCCTTTGTCATACAGTTCATTAGCACAGCCCTTAATCTTTTCATAAGGCCTGACTTTGTATAAGACATTCATGAACAAGTCCCCATATGTTAAAGCCATCATAGCCTTGTTTAACAAGTTAAGCGTAAGTTTAAAGCCTGGATTTGTTTCCATACCATTTGCATTTAAAGATATGACAGGAACCTTTTCAAAGCCTGCATCCTTGAGAGCCTTCCTCAGAAATCCAATATAGTTTGTTGCCCTGCAACCTCCACCCGTTTGAGAAATCAAGACTGACGTGTTTTCCAAATCATATTCACCTGATAGTAAAGCTTCCATAAGCTGTCCGATGGCTATTATTGCTGGATAACAGGCATCATTATTCACATACTTCAGTCCCACATCTGTAGCCTTATTATCTATTGAAGGAAGAATAACTAAATTGTATCCTGATAATCTGAAGGCTTCTTCTAAAAACTGAAAATGCATAGGGGACATCTCTGGAGCCAGAATAGTATGAGTTTTTCTCATCTCCTTGGTAAATGCTATCCTTTTATATTTCGTATCTACTCTTTTAAGCTGGAAACCACTTTTTTCTCTTTCTGAAACGGTTGCCTTTAGAGAGCGAAGCCTAATTCTTGCCGCTCCAAGATTATTTCCTTCATCTATTTTAAGTGTAGTATAAATTTTGGAATTTCCACTTAGTATTTCTTGAACTTGGTCTGTAGTTACTGCATCTAGTCCGCAGCCAAAAGAATTCAGTTGTACTAGTTCTAAATCCTTCTGCGTTGCTACAAAGCTCGCAGCAGCATACAGTCTTGAATGATATGCCCATTGGTCAACAACCCGCAGAGGCCTTTCAATCTGTCCGAGATGCGACACGGAATCTTCAGTTAATACTGCCATACCAAGCGAGGTAATCATCTCTGGTATTCCATGATTTATCTGAGAATCTATATGATAAGGTCTTCCTGCTAGCACTATGCCTTTAATTCCACTTTGCTGAATTACTTTCAAAGTATCCTCTCCAGCCTGCTGAATATCTTTTTTGAAGGAATCCTGCTCTAAATAAGCCTTATCAACACTTTTCTTGATTTCTTTTTCGTTTATATTAAATACTTTCAATTCGGTAAATAATCGCTTTACTAACCTCTTTTCATTGTCAAAAGGTAAGAAAGGCTTCATGAACAAAATATTTTCTTCTCTTAAAATATCCATGTTGTTTTTTATAACTTCTGGATATGAAACTACTATTGGGCAATTAAAATGATTGTCCGCCTCTTTCTGTTCTTGCTTTTCATGCGTAATACTAGGGTAAAAAATAAACTTTATATTCTTATCTATTAGGTTCATAATGTGGCCATGCACTAGCTTTCCTGGGTAACATACAGACTCTGATGGTATTGTTTCTATCCCTTCCTCGTACAATTTATTAGAGGATCTGTCAGATAGTTCAACTCTAAAGCCAAGCTCTGTAAATAGTGTAAACCAGAAAGGATAGTCCTCATACATGTTTAGGACCCTTGGAATACCTACAGTTCCACGCTTTGCATCTGCTTTTGATAACGGAGTATAGTTGAAAATCCTATGCTCCTTATACTTAAATAAGTTTGGCAGTAAGTTCTGTTCTTTCCCTTTTCCAGAGCCTCTTTCACATCGATTACCAGATATAAACTTCTCACCATTTCCAAATTTATTAATTGTTAATAAGCAATTGTTAGAACACAGGCCACATCTTGAAACTTTTGTATTTATTTTAAAATCATTTAGCTTATTTTGATTCAATAAATCTGTAGCTGTTCCTACCACATAACGTTCCCTAGCTATCAGAGCAGCACCGAAGGCTCCCATTATACCAGCAATATCAGGTCTTACGGCTTCTCTTTCCGAGAGCATTTCAAAGCTTCTAAGAACTGCATCATTATAAAAAGTACCGCCTTGGACAACTATTTTTTCTCCCATCTCTTTTGGGTTCTTCACTTTAATTACTTTAAATAAAGCATTTTTAATTACTGAATATGATAAGCCTGCTGAGATATCTCCTACAGTCGCGCCTTCCTTTTGTGACTATTTAACTCTTGAATTCATGAAAACAGTGCACCGTGAACCGAGGTCAACAGGCTTTTGCGACGTTATCGCTTGTGCAGCAAAATCCTCTATACCCATACCCAAAGAACTTGCAAAGGTATCCAGAAATGAACCACAGCCTGAGGAGCAAGCCTCATTTAGAAGTATGCTTTCAATATTGCCATCCTTTATCTTTAGGCATTTCATATCCTGCCCACCAATATCCAATATAAAGTCCACTCCTGGGCAGAAAAAATCTGCTGCTTTGTAGTGAGCGATTGTTTCTATTTCACCGATATCGACATTAAGTGCAGTCTTTAGCAAGCCTTCTCCATAGCCGGTTACAGTTGAATTGACTATTTTTGCTTTCTCTGGCAAAACACAATATAGTTCTTTTAGCACTTTGATAGTTGAATTAAGTGGACTTCCCTCATTGCTTCCATAAAATGAATACAGAATTGCACCTTCGCTATCGATAAGTGCTACTTTTGTAGTGGTAGAGCCAGCATCTATTCCTAAAAAGCATTCGCCCTCATAAGTTGAAATTTCTTTCCTTTTTACGAAACTACCATGATGCCTCTTTTTAAATGCTTCGTATTCGTTATCATTAGAAAAAAGTGGTTGTAACCTGTTTGACTCACTGGAATGAGATTGCCCTAGCTTTTCAATATTATTTAATAAAGCTTTAAATTGTACCGGCTTTTCATTAATTGATGCCAACGCTGCACCAATTGCTACAAATATCTGTGAATTCTCAGGGAAAATTATTTGATCTTCTCTTAGTTTTAAAGTATCAATAAATCTATTTCTCAGCTCTGATAAGAAGAACAACGGACCTCCTAGAAACGCTACGTTTCCCCTAATTGGTCTTCCACATGCAAGTCCACTTATTGTTTGTATGACAACAGCTTGGAGCACTGATACTGCAATATCTTCCTTTGCAGCGCCTTCATTTAAAAGTGGCTGTACATCAGTTTTAGCAAAAACTCCACATCTTGCTGCAATTGGATAGATTGTGTTGTAGTTTTTTGCCAATTCATTTATACCCGCGGTATCTACTCTTAGCAAGGAAGCCATTTGATCTATAAAAGAGCCTGTACCACCAGCGCAAGTACCATTCATTCTCTGCTCAACGCCACCGTTAAAATAGGTAATCTTTGCATCTTCGCCTCCCAATTCAATTGCCACATCCGTTTCGGGATAATAGGTTTTAATTGCTTTTGTTGCAGCGATAACCTCCTGTGTAAAAGCTAATCCTATACTATTGGCAAGGCTAATTCCACCAGAACCTGTAACCATTATCGTCATTTCAACATCGTTAACAACTTTATATGAATCGAGAAGCAATTCTTTTAGCTTATTTTTTATATCAGAATAGTGTCTTTCATATTTACTATAAATCAGCTCTTTTTCATTATTTAAAATAACTACCTTGACTGTAGTTGAGCCTATATCTATACCAACATGAAATAAATCGTTACCATAGCTCACAATAATTGCCCCCTTTGGCCTATATATATAAATCAATTAATTCGACTTGCTTCAAATGGAGTTTATACGTTTATACTCCTACTATACTTTAGTCGTTTCTTACTACAGATGTGATAAACAGTGTACTAGATTGAAAAGATATTTTTACACCTCTAAATCTTAGTAGAGATCAGACATATGATTTTTCACAACATATTGTTGATTAATAATCTATATGTATATTATAATATATATATGAATCTATACAATAAACAATTATTGTTATTTATGTGCGCTAATAGACATGATTCACTATTTTGTATATTATATGTAAATGTAGGTTTTTGGGAATGAGGATACGAATATGGTAAAAACATCTAATGATAGGAGATCCATACGTACAAAAAAGATGATAAGTACTGCCTTATCACAGCTTATTGAAGAAAAAGGGTTCAACGATATATCAATAACAGATATTACAACAAGAGCTGATATAAACAGGGGAACGTTTTACTTACATTATAAAGATAAATTCGATTTATTAGAGAAAATTGAGAATGAAGTAATCCAAGAACTTTTTTGTAATTGCAAGATAATGAGTGATATGGATATTCAAAATGTAGATTTTGTAAGTAAGCCAATGCCCTTTATGATAAAAATCTTCGAATACTTGAAAGAAAATGCAGTATTTATGAAGGCTATTTTAGGTGCTAAAGGTGATCCTATATTTCAACGCAAGATAAAAGAACTTATACAAACTTGTTTGTTTGAAAATAATAATGTTAAAGTTTTTAGAAAAGAAACCATGCTGGTTCCCGAATCATATTTTATCGCTTATGTACTTTCAGCTCATTTGGGAGTAATTCAACAGTGGCTTGAAAGTAATATGGAAAAGTCTCCTGAAGATATGGCTTTAATACTAACAAATATGTTTTTGCTTGGACCTTTTAGATCAGCAGGGTTTACAAATGATATAGTTCAAAACTCATAACTTCACCATTAATTGGTTGTTTTTTCTTGAATGCTTTTAATATTTATTACGCATATTTATATTAGACTTTTATTTTTTAAATTTAGAATTATGAAAGGATTGATATAATGCAGAATCATAAAAAACAAGATAATATTTCTGTCAATGTTATAGGCCAAGAAAAGCAAATCAAGTCTATCTCACAGGAACCTGTAGGTAACGCAGGCAAAGATCCCTTTTGTGTTTATGACCATAAAAGACATGCTGTTGGCTCAAAAATAATAAACGATGACGGTTCAGAAAGTGTATGTTCAGAAGAAGGGTCTTGGAAACACACTTGATTATAAATTAAGTAAACTGATTATTCTATTGCATACTATTTAACGCTGTAATTTCCTCACTGGGATTTACAGCGTTAAATAGTATTTGTTTATCCTAATGCTATATGTTTTATTCTTTATTCTTTATTCTTTACTTTTTACTCTTTACTCTTTATACCCAAGTATGACTTCTACAATTTCATGTGCATTTTTATTTTTCTCTACAGCAATCTCATTCTTATTTTTTAAAGCACGAATCGCTAAGTAGTAATTATCTGCGGGGAATTTAGCTTTTAATAAAAAAGGTATATTTTTCATAGGTATTGCGTATGTATGGACTTCTGTATTATCCTCTACCTTAGCTCTCACTTCAGTATTTTTGCTAATATCAAGCTCATATTTATTTACTAAATCATCTACCTGTTCAAAAACCCCAGTAGCTATATATTGTCTAAGTGTTGATCCATCCACAAGGACAATTTGTGAACCCTCTGAAGTAAATTCCAGAGCAACCCGTGGTCCATCTAATGGCACTAAAGTTAATTTCTTTTTGTTATCTTTATTTATATCTTTTATTGTATTAGCCAGATATTCATCTATGCTTACTTCCGTTTCTTTAGGAATTCTATTAAAGTATGAAACATATGAAACCAAAACATCAGGATCAACTGTTTTCCCAGTTATTGTCATGATAAAGATCCCAGTAATAATAACGACAATTAAAATAATCACTTTTATTTTATGATAGTACCAAAAATTTTCCAACTTACTTTTCATGATTGATAAATACCTCATTTCGCATTATTTTTTTATAGGTAAAAAACCGTTTGTTTCTTGCAGCTCTCAGTGTATATTTAATTTCTTTCCCTTTTAATTCTATCGAATCTATCATCATTTTGATCAGTACTAATATTTGGGTTGTATGTATCCTCCTTATTTCTATTTTCAATGAATTTATCTAATTCAAGACTATTTTTCAATCTCAGTGCCTCCGCTCTAAGTTCTGTATCAGCTTTTATTTGTTCCTTTTTTAATAAATAATCCTTTATTTCTCTAACCAGCTTTGGGCTAAATATTAAAACTAATGCTATTATTGGAATTATTTTATCCATAAAAAAATCAGCCTCCTAAAAATCATAAATATCCATGTTTGAATTATTATACCATATTTATCCTTAGGTATAACTAAAATTGTAATGCAATTTAGCAAATTTGTGGAGTTAGTATAATTATTGTAAGAATAACTTTTAACTTCATTTAACATAATAATAAAGAATCGCAAAAAGTATATCTGATTCATAGACCATTTTGGAGGTGCATTTATATGTATGGTACAGTAAAGTGGTTCAACGCCGAAAAAGGCTTTGGATTTATTGAAAGGGAAGGCGGCGGAGAAGATGTATTTGTACACTTTTCTGCAATAAGATCTGAAGGATACAAATCACTTGATGAAGGTCAAAGGGTGCAATTTGATATTGAAAAAGGACAACGTGGAGATCAAGCCACAAATGTAACTCTTTCATAGATCAAATATTTGAAAATGGCACTAGTATTTTTAAATACTGTGCCATTTTCTTATTTCTTTTTATTCTTTTTTATAGGTTTCAAATGCATTATTCAAAGCTTGAAGTGCTTGTTCTGCAGGTATTTTGGCAAGTGTTGCTGCGCACTTATTACAAAGCATTTTTCCTTTACCATTTAAAACGTTACTGTATCTTTCATCACAACATGGATTACGGAATATAGGCACATTACATAGTTCACATCGTTGATGCTGCTCATGTTGGCCATGCCCTTTCGGATTGCTTTGGTCATTCAGTAGTTTCAATTTTGATGGCTTCATTATTTCACATCCTTACCTGTTTAGTTTATTTTGCCCCTGACTGCAATCACATACTCTTCGAGTAAGGAAATTTATTATTTCTTGCAAAAATCCATAACCAATACTATATCATAATATTTAGAATCTTGTAACATATTCTTACCTGCTTTAGTATCAATTATGAAATAATTATGAAACAACTTATTGTATTAATAGACTATTTTGGACATTATTTTTGCGCAAATTCTATTTATTAATAGCTATAGGGTACTTCCTTTAATGTCTATAACGACTACCTCAGGAGGATTAAATACACGCGGCAAGCGAGGGTTATAAGAAAGACCACGACTTACTATGTGCGTCAAGGAAGCATGTTTATACTCCCCACCAGCATATTTAGGAAACCAGCCTTGATTAGGAGCAAAAAGGCCATTTAAAATAAATGGAAGTCTAACCTGTCCGCCATGTGAATGCCCTGAGAGCACCAAATCAAAACTATTTTCTTTATAAATCTCTATTAATTCTGGGCGATGAGCCAAAAGTACATTAAAATTTGGTTTATCTTTCAATTTTGAAAAAACATTATTCATTTCTCCCTGCCAATCAAAATCTGGTTTCTCATACAAGACAACATCAGGATCATCAACTCCACCAATAATAATGTTTGAGTTTCTAACTTTAATCTGTTCATAGCTGTTTTCAAGAATAGTAACATCATATTCTCGAATTGTAGCTTTAATATTGTTAATATTATCTGACCAAAATTCATGGTTCCCGGACACATAGTAGGTAGGGGCTAATCCCTTTATACTTGCCAAGAACTGTTTTGTGCCCTCAATTGGCACCACGTCGTCCGCGATGTCTCCTGCCAGTGCTATAATATCAGGCTTTTGTTTTTTGATTAATGAAACAAGCTTTGTTTGATTTTGACCATAAATATGGCTATGTAAATCGGTGATCAAAACTATCCTTACAGACTCACCCATATTCAATTTATTAGTAGTAATTATGTATTTTTTAACAACTAAACCATTATAAAAAGCCCAAAACGAAAGCATGATAAATAGTCCAATAGAAATAAGAATAATTAGTTTTCTTTTCTTTTCCACAGATATTCTCCTTAATAACCACTAGATGTAATTTTACATTAAACTCTGAATATTGCAAAGGTTTGCGTACACCCCATCTTGCTTGATAAGCTCGTCGTGCTTACCCTGCTCAGCTATTTTACCATCCTTAAGTACTATGATTTTATCAGCACGTTTTACTGTCGATAATCGATGTGCAATAACTATCAACGTTCTGGTGCCCGCTATTTTATTAATAGCATTTTGAATTTCAGTTTCAGTTTCTGTATCTACTGAGGAAGTGGCTTCATCTAAAATCAGAATTGGAGAATTTCTGAGGACTGATCTAGCGATTGAAATACGTTGCTTTTGGCCTCCACTTAATCTTACTCCTCTTTCACCAATAACTGTTTCATATTTCTCAGGTAGAGATCTTATGTATGCATCAATACAGCCCGCTTCGGCTGCACGTTCTATCTCCTCTTGCGTAGCATTATCACAACCGTAGGCTATATTCTCAGAAATAGTGCCATTAAAGAGAAATACATCTTGCAATACTAAGCTTAACTGATTTCTAAGGCTTTCCAGTGTCATATCCTTAATATTAATACCATCCATAGTAATGCTTCCTGATATAGGATCATAAAACCGTGCAATCAGTGCAGATATCGTAGTTTTGCCAACTCCTGTAGGTCCCACTAGTGCAAGCATTTGACCAGCCTTGACCTCAAAGCTAATGTCTTCTAGAACAGGGATATTATCTTTATAGGAAAAGCTTATTTCATCAAATTCCAGCGCTCCTGTGAGCTTACCAACTTTTTTTGCACCAAGATTATCTTTAATATCAGAATCAGTATCTAACACTTCAAATACACGTTCAGCACCAGCTAACGCTTGTTGCATATCCTCAACCACACGGGTAAGCGTAGAAATTGGTGCATAAAAAAGATTGAGATATAATAGAAATGCCACTACATCAGAGAGACTAAGTCCCGTATTTAACGCTAGTATAGGACCTGCAATCAAAACAATTACAGTACCAATTGACGAAATAAAATTGACTGTCGGGTTTAATATTCCCGAATAAAATAGTGCTTTTATAAGTGCTGAAGAATGTTCAGTTGATTTTTCAGTTACTCTACCAAGCTCGTATTCCTGCTTATTAAAAACCTGTATTTCCTTCATACCCGAGAAATTATCTTGAAGTACTGCATTTAGTTCAGCAATCTTGGCCTGACCAACTTTAAAATATCGTCTAATTTTACGAAGAACTATCGACAGCAATGCTATAAACGGTATAGGAATACAAACAAGTAATGAAAGCCAAGGATTAATTGAAAGTAAAATTATTAAAACGCCAATAAGAGTAATAATATTTGTAGCGAGATCAGGAATAGCATGCGCAATAAGGTTTTCGAAGGTAGATGTGTCATTTACTACTCTTGACATAAGCTGCCCTGTCTGTTTGTCATGATAAAAACTCATTGACAGCTTTTGAAAATGATCGTAAAGCATGCCACGTAAACGTGCTACCAAACGCCAGGATGCTACATGCGAAAAGTAATTATTAAAAAACTGGAATACTGCTCTTAAAGCGAAACAGCCTAAAAGTATGAGTGATAGTGTTATGACTTTTTGCATTGAATTTTCATAATTACCAGTTTCCATTATTGAGATTATCTGCTTTATAACATAAGGTGCATATAGATTTATAACAGAAATTAAAAATAGTGCGATTGTAGATACAATGAGATATTTTGCCCATGGTTTTGCAAGTTTGAATAGCCTAATAATATGTTTCATATCGTCTCCAAATATCTATTCTATTATAGTTAAGCCTGCGAGTTAACTATGTTCGGATATTATATCACAATTACAGGTGTTTTAGAGTTCGGTTTTTTGAGTAAGCGAATTAAGCCATCAAAAACGGCATAGAATCTATTTTTTACATTTTTTACTTTTAGTATGTAATTACTTGACTTATAAGTTTACAAAATATAACATAGTATTGCAAATATAGTATATGCTTACTTAATATTACGATTGACTTAAGGATAATACGTAAATTACAGTTTATTTATATTCTTTTAAGATATTTCAATTCGAATAAATGGAATCTTAAACAAAAAGGAGGAAAAAGATGATAACATTAGGAAACGCACTTATTCTTTTAGTTCTTGCAATGGTTCTATTTTTGGCTGTTATTGCAGTAATACGAGGATATAAAGGCATGAAGATGAGTAAACAATTTGATACATCTTTCAAAAAAACGAAATTTGGTTATTGGTTACTTTCGGGCATACATATGTGGGTGGGCATATTAATAACTTTGTGTTATTTGATTGCAGGAGTATTGATCTTAAATAATATATAAAGGATGTGGTCTAATGGGTTTTTTATTTTTATTACCGTTTCTTGCAGCTATAATTGGAATTATTATTGTCTTTATTTGTTTTATAGGAATATGTCTGATAATTATAGGTAGCACAGGCGTAGCAATGAATAAAATATACTTGAAGCAGATGAAAATAAATGAAAGTGTATCAAAACCTTTATTTAATATAATCTCAATTATTTTAGGAATCATATTATTATTATTACCTTTAGGATATGTTTTATATGGAATTATTTTTTCATTATCAGCTAATAAATAGTAAGCATAAACTACAGTAAACTTAGTACAATATTTACGAAAGAGCCAAAATAAAATCATTTAACGTGTAACATAAAAAATGTGATATCGTCCTTTAGCCCGCTGCTACCTGAAACGCGATTTATATTTTTGTCAATTTCCTCATAAAGCTCTGAACAGCTTCTATCATCATATTGCGATAAAAGCTTTTTCAATTGCTCCTTTGTGAAAGACTCACCTTTTTGTCTATTATTTGCTTCCACAAGGCCATCCGTATAAAAAAATACTTTATCACCATTCTCCAATTGGATTGTTTTATCTGTATAATCGGCGGGACAAATGTCCATTAGCTTGCAGATAGGTAGCCCCTTAATATCCATTTCTGAGATCTTATTGTTTTTCATGATTAGCGGTTGAGCATTCATACCAGCCGATGAATATACAAGCTCTTTTGTATTAATATTATAAATTGCGTACAGCACCAAAATGTATACGTCATCTCTAAAATTGACTTTATTATATAATTCATAAAGATTTTCTAAAACCTTTGAAGGATTAATAACTTCAAACCCTTTTCCTTCTAATTCCTTTATTGTTTTTATACTTTGGTTTAAAAACACAGTAAGCATTGCAGCCGGAACTCCGTGCCCACAAACATCACTTATGTACATTCCTATCCTCTGTTCATCCAGTCTAAATATGTTGTAAAAGTCCCCGCTGACTCTTTCCGCGGGATAATATTTAGCTTCAAATGCTACTTGTTCATTGTTTGGCAGCTTATCCGGGAGCATAGATTTCTGAATATCCCTGGCATATTCAAGATCCTCAAGCAGTTTTTGATTGGTATAATGTAATTCCTCGGTACGCTCAGCAACAAGTTTGTTTAGATTTCCAGCATATGCTTTCAACTTATTCTTTGCTTCAAACAATTCACCGTATGGCTTTTCAATATAATCAATAAAAGCAATCCTAAAAAACATAAAGTAAGAAATAAATTTAAAAACATGCCCAATATAATTATATATATCATAAACAGAATTATACCTTACAAAGGCTAGCTCACTGAAAATGCTGGTGGTAATTGCAATTGCATACACAAGATTTGAATTGTCCTTATTCTTCAGATATCGCTTCAAATACATAGCTCCTGCAATACATAAAAACACTATTATTACGTATTCTAATATTTTTTTGATTTGTGTAACCCCTGTGCCCTCAATATACATAGCTGGAAGAAGATGTGCAAAATACGTTACGACGATCATTATTATTAGGGAAATAGCAACAGAAAGGCCTGTGAAAATTCTTCGATCAATTTTAGATTTTTTATCTAAACTGATAAAACTTGCTAAAGTTATGCCAATTGCACCAATAAGCCTTGCAATAATCCAAAATGTTGTAGCTCTGTTTGAAGTACTGTTATCAATCAGGAAATATGGCATTCCCTTAAAGCTTAGGGTATGAAATGTATCAATAATACCCATTATTAGAAAGACATTCGCTATAAATATTCCACTTAGACTGTGGTTTTGTCTGTAAGCATAGTAGGGAAGAATAAACACACAGAAGGATACCAGTATGCTCATAAATTCAAACATGATATGCCAGGAAAGGTATGATGCAACACCCATTATACTGTCAAAAAAAGGTCCGAAATGATATATATTTTGAAAAAGTATTATTGAAAAGGCAATACTAAATCCAAGCCAAATAAGCTGCTTGTATTCATACAGCTTTACATTCTTTAATGTATTTTTAATTTGCATAATATAAAAACCTCACAAAAGTTATTCTATTGCTTAATAGCTTCTTAAATTATACAATTCTATTTTAATGATGTATATAATGGCGACTTAATAACTGCTTTTTTAAAGTTAGAAATACCCTCCAAGTTCAATACTCCATCTACCGCTATATGCTCTTGCTCCACTTTTCTATATCTATACATAAAGATTACGAATTAACTTCTCTGAAGAGTGTTCTTATTATGAGAATTATTGCACGTTTTTCATTAGTTCAATCTGTAGTTCGCGTTCTTCTTTAACTTTGTCAAAATTTTTGGGATACATGAGATTGATAATTACTATTGCGTATTCTGAAGCGACTAACGCATGCCACTTAACGTGAGGTGTTGCTGAAACTTGCCCCATAGCTCGTAATACTTTTGCATTTATTAGGTTTTTTTCCTCACGAGCAAGACTGTTTATCATACCAGCAACTCGCCGCGCATCCTGGAATTTTGCTTCTCTATCTTGCCATTTTTTATTTATGGTAAAACACTCTTCAATCGCTGCGGAACGTTCAATTCCACTTACATTCAAAATATGTTCAGCGAGTAAAAGGGCATATTTAGACATTTCTATATGTGTTTTTAACTCGCTAAGCATAATCAACTTGTTTTTGAGTTCGGGAATATCATCTATTTTTCGAATCAGTCCCGAATTAACATATTCCATAAAGGCAAAGCCATCCTTAATAATTTTACCCATAAATACCCCCCTGAACATAATATGATTTTTCAGTACCTAGTTTAATACTCATAACACCAGTCTATATCTTTTCGTTTCATAAGAAGTTATTCCATCAAACTTCGTATGTACTTCATTATTTTCATATTTAAACCCGCACTTTCCCATTACTCGTCCGGATGCAGGATTCTCTATTGCATGCGCTGCAATAAACTCACACTCACCTAATTGCAAATGAGCAAATTCCAATATTGCTTTCGCAGCTTCTGTGGTATATCCTTGATTCCAATATTTATGCATGATATTATAACCCAACTCAAATACTCCCTCTGTCTGATTATAATTAACACCTCCACAACCAAATAAAGAATGATTTTCTTTTAATTCAAATCCCCACTGATAGATATGTTCACTATCTATACTCGTTTCTTCCATCGCCAACCATTCTTTTGTCTCCTCAACATTATTGTGAGTACACCATTTCATATATTTTGATACTCTCTCATCTGATGTCCAACGCTCAAAAATATCTGGTGCATCATTAACTGATAACGGCCGCAAAATCATTCTTTCAGTTTCTATAATTGGTGTTTTCATATCTTCATTCCTCCCAATTGCATTATTTATTAATAATCTTTATTGTCGTGTAGGTAGGAAGCCTTTCGGCTTCTTTCCCCCCTAAGAACCGGACTTGTGTGTTTCCACACATCCGGCTCAAGCCATCATTTATCTCAAACATATTGGTACTTAAATTTCTTGAA